>Ga0157363_1006476_pt1 | contig 11011 bp, 4 predicted proteins | sample AttsexASBM1_FD_111477 | JGI IMG/M metagenome (GOLD analysis project Ga0157363, IMG submission 111477) | Fungus gardens microbial communities from leaf cutter ant in Ribeirão Preto, State of São Paulo, Brazil - Atta sexdens ASBM1 | ecosystem: Host-associated > Fungi > Mycelium > Unclassified ...
CGATAATAAAATGACCTTTATCTTTTAGTTCAAATTAGTAAAGAACAGAAGGATAAAAAAAGAAGAGGGATATACGATAAGATAAGCAAATAATGGAAAGAAAACTCATATCGGTGTATAAATGACAATGACATGCTACTATAAACTATAAAAATTGTCATTGTCATACAATTCTTAGACAAAATCGATTTCAAAGCGAATGATCTCTTTAAAACATACTGCGAATATTACTTCTATGCATTTCAAGATGTTCTCTCTTTTTCTTTTCCTCTTTCCTTTCTCTTATCTTTTTTTATTCTCTTTTGCTGTTATGTTTCCCATGATAATTGGTCCTTCTCATCCAATTATACTCGTAACAGTTATCGGAATGTTTGAAAACAGTTTCTGAGTTCAAGTTACATCAATATTTCGTATTTATGTAATGATATTTGACATGACGCAAATTGTATCCACAAAAAGATCTAGAAATCATATTATTATGTGGAATATCAATACTGAAATTGAATAGAGGCTTTGTTATGATTTCCTGTACAACTGAATATAAGCTATTGTACGTCTACATCTCATGAAATATTTTGTCAGATAATGTTATCTTAACTTATTATGATTTTTCTAAGATATTATTTTAAAAATCCTCGATTCCTCGAGTAAGAAAGTAATACGTTTATATTTAAGAAGAATAAAAATATATTACAGAAAGAAAAGAGAGAAGCAGCACTTTAAAATAAATCGTATAAAGAAGATGAATGCGAATGGTATATAACAATGTGAAAGTCTGTTTTTATATCGTCTCTTTTCCTTTTCCATGAAATATGGCTAGCCAATTTACTACTAGAAAGCTTTATGGTAAGTACGATCTTGTTGAAAGACCACTTGAAACATTAAAAGTATCTTTGTTCGATAATTAATGGTTATATAAAAAAAAATTTTTTTATATTGAAATCTTTTTGAAGTTTTTAGTTCTATTTGGATTATAATTAGTTTAGATTTTTTTTCTGACAACCGAGAATTTTTTCGATAAATTTTGCAACAGGAATTTTTTGCATTACAGTTCTGTTTTTTTTCTTCTGTAAAACATGCGTTTTTTGCATCTAATTTCTTAGGAAATAATCGCATCAACAATTTATATAATTATTGATGTAAATATAGAAAGATAAAGAAAAAAAATTGCATGTCATATAAGAATTAAAGTACATTACTGTTTTTCTTCTATTGTGATGAAACAAAAAATTAAAAATTATTACAAATCTTAAAATATTTTTAATATTGTAGATAAATAATAGTCATAGAAATGATACATTTTTTATGATAGTTTTTTTGAAATTAATTATAAACATCTAATTTATAAGATTCTAATTCATTCATATTATTTATAATTAGGTGTGGGAAAAGTTCGTAGTGTTTTTTTAATGCCATCTAACGGGAAAACACCACGAATTTTTTCCCACACCTAATATTATCTAATTGGATAACAAACATTCTTACTGGCGATAAATTTTTTGAGAAATCGATTGATTGCTTTCTAATACAAATTTTATGGATTATAAAATACGTTGTAATAATCTGTATGAAATTTGTGATAGCGGTTTTTAAATGAAGAGAGACTAGTTTTATAGTAGACATTGCGTGCGGATGGCATGCGTAGCAAAGTGAAAGCGATAAATCTAGAAACAAGGTCGCATACAAAATAACACCGCGCACATTCTCGAGCACATGTGTTTTTAAATCGCATGTTTAATATAGCGTGTCAATGATACTAATCTAAATTAGCGAATTAAACTACAATAATTATTTTTATTTTAGAATTGAATTCCGCATTGATTTCAATATTCCCTAAATCCTATTAAAAATCTTATATTTATAACAGTAAGATAATTAATTATAGAAATAAGAAAAAATAGTGGATAAAATAATAAATGAAATAGTAAATTTTCACAAATTTCATTTAATTCTTTATACATAAAAGCAGATTTTTTTGAAAATACAGATTGAAATTATTGAAAATTAAATTTTGGAATAGCGGGGGTGGATTTAGATTAGACAAAAATTAATAGAGTCGCGAAGGTATTTAAATTAAGAGACAAACAAATTTAATTATCGTGTTTATGTGTTTATTGACATAATTCTCGCAAGTTGTTGTATTCCAAAGAATTGCTTTGATCGAGCTGTGCCCCCAAGTTTTGAACCAATCATCGTCCGGTTCTGTCAGCCGGAGTCAATCGGAATAGTGTACTCACACACAGACGCGCGCAGCCTGCCTGCCAGCCGGCCGGTAGTAACGTTGCGTCGCATCTCGCAGGCTCCCACTTTCGTATCGCACGCCGTTGAGGTAGGACGGTACCTCATGCTCGAATCCGCTGATATTTAATGGTATACATTTAACACACCGTATAATCGAATCACGAGTTTTCACGTGGTCTGGTGCCTGCGACGTTATTACACATCAAACGTGCGTGCTACGTTTTAGGCTTCGCTCGCTTCATTTGCATTAAAAATTGTCTGTTACGAAGAAAATCGGCACATGCCAAGGTCGAAGTGTGATTCGAGATTTTTTCCATCTCGCAGGTACGCTAAAATAGGAATACATAATAATGAAAGAAATCTCGTTACGTTAGAATTTCGTGGATAAACTTAAAATTGAAAAAACTTGGTTATTACTGTTTATATTGTTATACAATATTTGCCTTATATTATTTTTTGGCAAAAATATGACTTTATTATTTTACTTAGAATTTTCTATATAATTAAGAAATAAGTAAAGCTCTTAAATTTATTTTTAGTTTTTATTATGCTAAAAGATTATTATCAGCAAATTAACATTTAAATATTGTTGGAATAAGAACTTTCATTTAAATAGCTGAGAATATTTAAGTTTCTGATAAAATTATTTATTTTATTTCTTTGTGCAACTATTATTATATTTATACAACAATAAATTATTTATTAAGATCGTAAATAGCGGTTGTCGAGTTTATATACGGAATACATCAAAGACATATACGCGTTATGTTAATATAATGTTAAATAAGCTGCGTACGGAATGATCTATGACGAAAATCATTTTATTGACTATTGGATGTGATTATGTACTGAAAAGTGCGATAGCGGAAATGTGCGCTCCGATTTTGCATCGCATCGCGCGATTTGTTTTTCTAGGTCAATCGGACGATGGAAAACAAGCTCTCGTGCGTTTCGGCAACTTCTTGCAAGAAATAAAAACTTTCACTTTGCGAAAAATTAAAAATATTAAATGCACATGAATAATACCATGGCAGATATTATGTTGACGTCAGTTGTGCCGATCGTGGAATTTACAATGAATTGTTCGAATAACGATCGCTAATCAGCATGTGGACTAAAAGATCAGATTTAAGTATAACCGAATGCTTTAATTATTCTCTCTCTTATTTAAGATTCAATAAGAAGTCGCAATTACGATTGGATTTCCATAGAATTTCCATAGAAAATATTTGAAATATTTCATAAAATAGCAGAATGTTTAGGAATATATTTTAGCGAATGTTTTATTCGGCTGCTATTATTGATGTTTGACAAAGAATGTTGAGGAATATTTCGATAATTTATGTCTCTGAAATTAAATTGATCAAATAAAGTGATAGGAAATATTGAATCGAAGAGTTCTATCAATTACTTGAAAATTTAATTGATTAATTAAAGCATATGCAGATAAAATACAATTTAATTTTCGTCAAATTGCTTGCAATTAGGTCAGTAATTATTTAATCTTTTATATGAGAAAGTTAAATTGATTGAAATTGATTGAAATATGTTTCTTTCTACATTTAATTTTACTATATCATTTTTTTTCACACGTTTTCAACTTTCACCTAATAAGACTCTCGAATTATATAATATTTCATATACAATATTAAGAATATATAAATCACTGAGAGAAACTCATTTCCTAGATGAATAAAACTTGAACATAGAAGTTTATGTTGAACAGAATTGAGGATCACATGCTATTTTGCCGAGGTATTTTCGGCTTACATGAGATTTATTTCATAATGTATACAATCTTCGAGCTTTACATGCTATGTATTTGAATTAAATGTTACGGGAGAAGCGAGCTTTTGGTATACTCCGTAAATTGTTATCCTATGCACTTAGCAGCATCTAAAATGCTAATATCGAACGTTCACTGTAAGCAGTGGTAAGTGACGACCCTTGTCGCCTATGTAAACGCATATCCGAGCTGTACAATGTCGCATAAATTTGTGATTAAATATATGTATTGAAACATGACTGAATTCTGTTCGCGATCTTTGCTTTAGTTTCGTCATGCGATTATGTAAACAAAAATAGATAATGAAGAGTTGATATGCAATCCGATTTACATTTTCATACGGCCAAGTGCGAACAACCGGTATATTTTGCATTTAATGTCCAGTTTTATTTTCACGTTTTCTAGATAAAAGTACACAGAAAAATATTTACTGTATTAAAATACTTACTGTATTAAAATACTTACTGCATTAAAATACTTACTTCAAAAGTTTATATACTACAAATTTACTAAAAATTTATCACAAGCGTTTATTTAAAATATATTTTGAATTCTTGTCAGTTTAATAATTTAATCAAAATTATTGAATTAAAATATTTATTTATTCCATAAAGTTACTTTTTTGATAAAATTTTATAATATTCGAAAGAAAATAAATTTCTGTTTGATAATAAATTTTTTAAATTTAAAATTTTTAATTTATAATAAGTATGTTTTAAAACTATTATCAAGAAAATATTTTTGTTAAAAATAATTGTTATTTAAAAGAAAAGTAAATTGAGTAATCACGTTTCTTAGAAGAATTTTATTTTTTTGTGTTTTATACTAGAACAAAAGACGAGTTTAAAAAGATGTGTTTTACACATTTGGCAAATTTATACATTTTTAAATAATTTTTATTATATTTATATTATATATTTATAGCTAAATCCATAAGCTATTTTAAACTTAAACAATATGTTGCATATAGAAAAATGCACTTGCACATAAACAATAAGATATATTTAACAGCAATGATCATTGTTAATTTCGTGCAGAATAATACAAAAAAATTTGAAGTATCAAATTTTAATTTCAGAAAAAGATTCATAGTCTAAGATTCGGAGAATTTATCTGGACAGGTGTGAATATGCAAAAATCTTGAATAATCACATACGTAGATGATTTAATCTAAATATTTGTCGATTTGTTAGCTGATCCTCGACGAAAATTGGAGCATGAAACCAATAAACTCAAGATTAAACGTGAAAAATGTGCAAAGTCAGCATTGTTTTTAACGTCAGCTTAATGTTTCTAATTATTGACACTTGCGTCATTTGTTGTTGCGTAAAAAATTCAATTGAAATTATTTAATGACAGTAATATGAATATATAAAACATAAAAATCGTTTGCGTGTAACTGCTAGTTGATCCAAGCCGTAATTATATTTTTATATCGAGAAAAATGTATAAATGTTTTATATCGAGTAAAATTGTATACTAATGAATAGTATACAATAACACAATTACATATATATTTGCAATATGAAAATTATTTAATTGAGACGCATAATTTAAACGTAAATACGTCTAAGAACTAAATACTATTAAAAATAATACTGATTTTGGTATTTTCAATTTAAAATGCAAAAATTAAACATCTTTATGCTTCCAAATAAAATCTACTTTTAAGAATTAAATACTTTTATGTGTTTGCAAACAGAAACATTTTATATAATTAAAGAATAAAAATAATTTTTATTGTTTTGTAAACTTGTTTAAAACTTTAAGTATTTAAAAAATGGAGGGACACGAAATAAAACATTTTGATATCTTAAAATTAATATTTAAAAATATATAAACAATATATAAACTTTGTTATTTTTAAGACTACTTAGAATAAATGTAATACAATTAAGTGATTGAATTTCAAAAGGTTTTTGTTTAATTAAGAAATTATTCAGATGATACTCTGAAACCTGCTGAGGAATGACAATCGGCGAATATAATTATCCTCATGACGCAATTTCTTCAATATTGTTTTAAAATTCAGCCATGCTTTGTCGAAAATTTGCGTAATGAATGCTGAATGCAAATCTTTTTCAAGATTCGGTTCTATTTTTATATTGTAGTTCTAAAGTTCATATTAATGTAAACTTTATCTGTTATATAGTTTAGCTTTGACGCCGTTATTCAAGAACAACAATTATTTTTTTTAAGTTGTATTACTTACAGTAATAATAATTAATTTTCAAATGTATAACTTGGAGATTAAAAAGTAGTATTTATTATTTCATTTTAGAGAGGAGAGAAGATAATGTGTAGGTACATTATGAAATATTAATTATTAAAATCAACTTGTTTTATATAATACATAAGTTAAAATAAAAACAAGATTTAATTGACATTAAAAGATTTTAATATATATGTTACGTCATATATTTATATAGCATCAACTCCATACATTTCTAAAGTCAAGAATTAAATTATTATGAAATATTTTTCTTGAAAAGTCTACACTTTTTTGCGCTGTTTTTATGTGTCAAAGTATTTAGGTGTTATGTAATTCATCCGTATCGTTTGCGCGTACATTTTGTATGAAGCCAGGACGAACACGAAGCGACGAGATAAGCGCTTTTTGTTCAAGCTCGGTTTCCTGAAAGCGTCAAAAGTACTGACGAAACAGATGTGTTGTAGGTTGACTTGTTCGTTGAGAAAATGCAAGAAGTGTACAGGTATTGCACGCGTTTAATAATTACACATGTAATTTTTATGCCCCGTCGCGTATTTAATTGCATTTATTCGAAATATTACTTTCGAAAATTGCATTTCAATTAGCAAATTATTTCTCGTCGCGTATTATTTATTAATGCTATCCCAATAAAATCTGAATAAAAAAGTTAATTTAATAATAAGATTAGAAACAAGTTAATGTACATCATCTAAATACGAGAACAGTATTTTCGGTCACAAAATTAAATTAATACATATACAGTCACGAAACTAATTGTTTGGACGCAGATATTACAAATTTATTTTTTTGATACAGTATCACCAAATATAATTTTTAAAGAATAATAGTATTTAGAAGTAAAAACTCTCTCCAAAGATTTACTTTTATCTCTAATATTAGTCAAAATTATATTTTCAGATACATATATCGACTCAACAAAACTATAAAAATCGCGAAATTAATTGATCGGACAAATAAAAATAACATTAAAGAAAATATAAAATTAAATAATATATTAAGTTTTAATAGTGCGTGAGACCACCCTTAATTTTAATAACTGCATTTAATCTGTTTGGAATTGTTTCCACAAGTTTTTCTGATAATTTCAGGATTAATGTTTTCCCAAGCTTCTAGGATGACTATTTTCCTCATAATTCCGAGGATTCGATTTTCGGACTTCTGACTTAAGAATTTCCCACAAATGCTCACTTCTAAATACTATTATTCTTTAAAAATTATATTATTTAGTGACTATACCGAAAAATATACTTGCAATGTGTCCGGATGATTAGTTTCGTGACTCTATATATATATATATATATGTTATTTAAATGAATTTGTCTCAGAAATACTACGCTATTACTTTCAATTTAAAATATTAATAATCCCTCCAAACTTAAAATCTGTAAAAAAAACTTATTGCGAAAAATATTTTCTCGGCCAGGGATCGAACAAAGTTATTTATTTTAATCTCTTATGCAGTAGTAGATAATCTAGCTTATACTGATCTAATTTATACTGAGTTTAACAAGATATTAAAAGATCGCTAAAGCAACTGGTTTTCTGATGGTTTTTCAGTCTTCATATTATATATATAATGTATATCTAAAAATAGTTTTAATAATCATCTCGGTACTAACAGTTTCCGTAAATCCAGAATCAGCGCTTTTTACTTGAAAATACCATGATCCCGTCTGTATGAAAAAGGTCGCACTTATCATCGCGTACCTTCGTTTGCACGAAACGGCACGTTGTGTTCACGTTTCTCCCGAAGGATATTTCCTGTCCGTCCGTAAAAACGGAGAATTCCGGACGCGCGCGACAACTCCCTTTTTCAGCGTGGACATAGAGATTTTTGCCGCTGGATAAAGGACAATGGCTGGTGGATAAAAAGAATTATAGAACGGCTAGTACGGCCGCTGAATCCGTCAGATTTGTCGATTCGGTCGACCAAACTATTACAAAATCGAAAATAACGAATGTGTTTGTTCGCAATGCGTCATTCTTTCGGCCTTCGTTTATTCTTCAAAAGAATCGCAATAAATCGTTGCATTCAGGATATATAATTAAAAAAAACATATAACGAAAATTATAACAGAAAAATTAAAAAAAAAGAATAAGATGTATAAAAAAAAGATATGGTTAAGTTGACGATGTATTTATAAATTTCTTAATTTTAATGAATTTTTTCGTGCTATATGTAAAATTAAAAATACCTTTGTGAATAATTTCCCAAATGAAAATTCCGTTAGGATAAAAAACCGCTTGAAATTAAACTCTCTCGCAACTGCAGTTACGCCGCTGTTTTTCATTCGCATTTCTCCATCATGACGCGCGGCATTTTTACGTGTTTTCACTGCCGTGAATTCCGCGTGCATGGAAACGCCCTGCACCATGGCTTTTCAGCCGGATTGCAGCGTCAAAGCTGCGCCGAGATTTGCCAGCTCGTAGAACAAAAGGCTACAAAGCCTTTGCAAATGACATGATCCGTGAGCTTTTTCGCGTCCCGCATCCGCGACATATACGAGCATCCGCGCGTTTACAGGCTGGTCTGAAAATTACTATTCCGAAAAATCTCACATTTTCATTTGTATTCATTTGTATTCTTTCGTTTTATTCTTTTGTTAAATATCCTGATTTTTAAACAAATAATTGCGGAGTATGACATAAAGACGTGGTAAACAAGCAATTTTAATAACACTTTATGCAAATCTTAAGATACAGAAAAAAATATTAATTAGAGGCCTTATTTTTAATTAGAATTTTGCTTGGTTTACATGATTGCAAATTAACATCTGAATTGACAGGAATGACTTGAAGATTAGCTACTGATTGACAGATCGGTCGAGTTACTGATTGTGCGGGTTAATAGTTGACTGATCTTACCAACTATCTTTGCTCTACTGTTTACTAGCTTTCCTCCATCATGCAGATAAGCTCTTTGTGAATGTACAAATAAATATGGCCAGTAACTATCTAAATAATAGAGCTGACAAGGGAAAGTTCCAAGTTGTAAAATAAAAAAATTAACATTATCAGTCGAAAATCACGTTTTAAATATATTCTGACTGATCAAATCTTGGATGGATTTATTTATTTAGACCGAAACATGTTTAGTCATTTTCACTTAGACACAAAATACTTCAAGAATGTATTTTGAAAAAAATGTTTCAAATAAAAGTTGTACGGTTTAAAGATGAGTTATTTATAATAAGATTGATTTTTTCTAAAAAATCCTAAAGTGAGCTATGGAAATTTAAGTAAACTCATTATGGTTTTTTTCAAACCTTACAACTTTTATTTGAAACATTTTTTTTTCAAAAAAATTTTTTTTCTGCTTCAAGTTGGATACAGAATTTATAGGATCAAGTTGAATACAGAATTTATAGGATTCCAAGATTGGCCATCCAGAACATCCATTTCAAGTGTAATTTTTTGTCTGGCATAATGTTTTTTAGCGTTAATAATAGCGTTAAATAATGTTATTACTTTTGCAATTTTGAACGTTCTCTTGCGAAGTAATTTTGTCTTCATTTTTATTTCTAACTCTAAAACAAATACCCAGTTACAACATCGCAATTGATAATTTATCAATTTTTGTTGTAGAATATCTCACATCAATCTGGTTTTTGTCGTGCGGGAATGTCACGAATAAAACGTCTTTTATTACATATGATTATTGGAGATTTTATTTTCACCCACGCGATCATGAAAGATAATAAACTTCACGAGATAATAAATGTGCGCGTATATTTTAGGTAATAAATCATGCGAAGAAATATTTCATTATTGTCATTTGTGAAAAAAGTTAAATCTTACACAACGTATTTCATATTTATAACTTTTTAAGAATTTTTTCATATATCTTCATACGTCTTCGTAAATAGTAAAAATATTAATTACAAACGAAGTTTTTATTTTTTTAGCGAATTCTTTCGTGGGATATATTTACACTGGCATAACTGCGCGTGGTACGTGTCATTTTTATCATGATGGAAATAACGAAATTCCATATGGATGTCAAAGAAATCGTGGACTATCTCATTCGCGATAGGTCGCGATAATACGTAGTATATATGTCGATAAATATATCATCGCTATGATTGCCTCGCCAAACATATTAATGTAATGAGAGTCATATAACGGAACGCGCTGTTTATCAAATCCTTAATTATTCGGAGAAAATAGTACAAATTGCGATTTGAAATGCGACGAGAAATAGGCATAGCCTTTCGCCTTTGGGTAAGTTTTTCTTAGAATTATTACCTCATCACGGCAAGGACTTTGCTCTTCTTTGATCGTAAATATAACGCATTTTTTCAACGTGGACTCGGAATGACAAATATTGAGGTAACATGACATCATCTTTCTTTGTCTTCTGTCATAAATTCTTGTACGTTTTTATTTATTTAATAAAATAATACTAATTAATAAAATATATATAAGCAGCAATGATTTATAATTAGCAATGAGTCAGCGATTTTTTGGCAATACTTTTGTCGGTATATTGTATTCAGTGCTTATCTTATTGACTATATTAGTGATAGCTTTTCCGTAGATGTAACCTTGTAACCTTCCGGTCTATGATAACTCGATAAAGTTTAAAGCGTTGTTTTCTCAACACGAATTTCAATGCATTTATCACAAAATCCTCGAGTTCGCATCGCGTAAGTTGTTTTACAATTGAATGAATAGACGTGCAGGCTTCATCGAGAATAGAATAATCTCGAAAAGAATTCCGAAGGAAGTCACACAAGTATGTTCATGTAAAA
>Ga0157363_1006478_pt1 | contig 11010 bp, 4 predicted proteins | sample AttsexASBM1_FD_111477 | JGI IMG/M metagenome (GOLD analysis project Ga0157363, IMG submission 111477) | Fungus gardens microbial communities from leaf cutter ant in Ribeirão Preto, State of São Paulo, Brazil - Atta sexdens ASBM1 | ecosystem: Host-associated > Fungi > Mycelium > Unclassified ...
ATTCCATTTCCGATCGGGAAAACTCTTAGCAAAGAAGGGCGAAGGGAAATTCGTGAGGGTCTAGCTTCGCTTTTCGATTCTGACTGTAAACGGAGTTGCGGTGGCGTCGGTCGCATTCGAGAAGTTGAATCTTCATAAGTAGTAGTGCGATGATGACAATTCGACGTTTTTTCTTTTGATATGATAAATGATCCGTGCTAGGCACCTTGCTATATATGTGGCTCTTCTATCGGCGGAATACAAATCCTTCTTTCTGAGGGTCACTTTGTCTGTATCCAGTTGAATTACTCTGACTTTGACAGATGATGGAATGTATTATTGCGATCAAACGCACAAGAAAGGGTTGTTTCAGCTGGTGCTATTGGGGATGATGAGTAGCGCCGTTTAACCGTTGCGCAGACGAGGGGGTTTTGTTGTTTGAGAAATTGCGTTTTCGTTTCGGGTCTGAATATGGATTGACCCCCCTGAGGGTCACTTCTTTTAATAGCAGATACGAAATATCCCGTCATAAGGTACAGCCCTGCGAATGCATTCGCCGGTTTTAGTTTGAGATCGGTCCGGGATTTTTATTTCAAGCTTTGACCGAAATTTCAGCGGTATGGGCGGACGGTTCCTAGCTGGCCATTTGAAAATTAAAAAAAAAAAAAAGAAAGTTCGAGAGAAGCTCCCAAGCCACATTAAGCAGTACGTCCTGGCATACATCAGCGCAGACAAGAGAATTGAAATCATTTGATTGATACTCACGTGTGAGATTAAGTTGGTTGGATCTTGTAAGGGGCGATTTTCTTTGAATATGGGACCTTCTGATATCGACGAAATGAGATGCTAGATACGTAGAGACGAAGTGGTTGTCGATGATGATGATGAATCATTTCTATTGCCTATTTAAGGAGATGAACCTTGTTGGATAGGTTGTTGTAGCGTCGCCAGCTTCGAATGACATATGTTATCGTTATCGTGTCTGTCATTGAAAGCAAGGCCATTGCTGAACAAACGCCAATGAGTCTATCTGGGTAAGGATAAGCCATCGATCATATGGAGCATACCAAGTAGGTAAATTTCCCCGCACTTATGGGAGAGTTCTTTGTATGCCGAGGAATGGGCTGGTATCATGTGAATGGGTATAGTTGCGAGAAGGGATGTTGAGTCGTCTGGGCCTCGAGACCGTCGTTGCACCTCAGGGTTGTGCCGGGGAGAGGGGCAAGCCGGGAGCCGGTGCGGTGCGATGAGATCTGGGAGGAACGGTGGCTGCGGTCCTAAAAGGTCCCCCGGAGAGTGTGACAACGGATATTTGAGTGTGTTTGTGAGGGGATAGGTATATAGGGGCAGGGCGGGTAAGGATTGTGTACTGGCGTGGGTGCATGGTCGTCTGATAATCGAGAGTCTGCCCAAATCCCTGTCCTTCTCTTTCCGCTAGCCCTGCCGTAACAAGGATACCGCCTGCAGTACGTCTCTCTCGTCCTACCTGGTCCGTGCTCACCCATCTCAGTTCTCGCGACCCTTGCCGGCCTCCTCATCTCTCTCTTATATACACACACACACGCACACACACGCACGCTTGAGCCCAGCTCGCGATCCCATGGCGCTTTCTCCTCCTTCAGATCCAGAATCGGCCTCTCCTCCTCCTCCTCAGGATCCTATCAACAACACTCCCACCTCTCCTACTAATACTACTCCCACTTCCACCACCACCACCAAGCGCAAGCCCAGCAGGCGTGCCAACACTGCAGAACGCAGGGCAACTCACAATGCAGTCGAACGACAGCGCAGAGAGACCCTCAATGGCCGTTTCCTCGTCAGTCCACCCTTTTTCTTTTTTCGTCTCATGTGTGTTCTCATGAATTTCCGCCTCAGGATCTTGCCGCCCTTCTGCCGAATCTGTCCCAGATCCGTCGTCCTTCCAAGTCCTCCATCGTCAATTCGTCCATTGCCCACATACATGCTTCCCGCCGCCACAGAATGCTCGCGGCCCGCGAGCTCCGCATGCTCAAACATGAAACGGACGCTCTTCGCCGTGAAATCAACGAGTGGCGTAATCGTGCCGGTATTCCTTCCATCGAAGAGCCTGTCAGAAGCGATGGTTTTTCCATGGTTCTCAGTGGTGAGCTCGAGGTGATTGCCGCTGTCCCTGGAGAGGAGGACAACGAAGATGACAACGACTACCCTGGCTATGAGGACGAGTTTCCTGCCGTCGTCCATGTTTCTCATGGCCATCCCCGTATGGATGAGCTCGACGATCCTCGTATGGCTTCTATGATCAAGCCTGGTCACTTCAATCCTAATGTTTCTGTCCCTTCCACCGCTAACGCTTTGCCCCTTGCTCATATCCTCCCCCGGCCCTCTGCTGGTCCTCCCATCATGGCCAGTCCAACCCCTTACGACGGTTCCAACATCTATGAAGCTCATCATGGCCTTGCTGGTTCTCCCACTGCTGCTCCAGGCTTCATGCAACACCAGCCGCAGCAGTCTATCGACGCTGACAAGATGGCCTGGTATGGCACCCAGCCCCATCAGCAGCTTATGCAGCCACAACAACGTTCGCTCTATACCCCTCCTGCTTCTAACGGTAATGGCGCCCCTTCTCCTGTTAGTGGTAGCGCTAGCACTGGATCAAAACCTCCGTCTCCTGCAACGACCCACCCTTTTAATGATCCATCCTCTCATCCTTTTTTCACCAATCCCTTGCCACGACATCAGCAAGGATACGCCAGTGACGAGGGAAATGTTGGGACTAACGGCTCGAGTGCAAAGCACATATCTGTCCACAATCCTCTCCCTATCAACTTGGCCACCAGTAATAGAGGTCCCCCTTTGAACACCGCCAGTCATGGTCCACATAGCATCGCCATGGCTTCTCCAGATGGTACTTCGCCTGTCAGTCCCGGTGCTGGTAGTCCAGTGTACGACGGCTCTTTCACTATTCACCGACCCCCTCCCAACGCTCCCAATAATAGCTGGAGAGATCAAGCTCCGCCGCAGCATGCACAGAATATGATGGGTATGGGAATGGGTGGTGGGATGATGATGAATGGTATGGGTATGGGTAGTGGGCTTGTTGGAAATGCGATGGGAACTATGGTTTCAGTCGGAGGTGGAGGGAATGGGGGAGGTTTTGCAATGATGATGTGATTTACACTTTTTCCCGTCGTCGTTCATCATACCTTTCTTCCAGCCTCTTATTGTTCTGCTCTCCCCTCAGACTGGATTATGGATCATTGAAAAATGAAATCAAACATGATTTGCCCGTTCCAACAAGAAAGAGCGTTTGCCTTCTTTTTCTGCTTGCCCTGTGTGCCCACCTTCTATTTGTCGTTGCCGTTTATTTACTCGTCCATCTGGCCCACTTGCCGACAACTGTTTGTCCTGCCCCCTGGTCGTTGTGCATTCAAGTTCATCTGTCTCCTTCCTTCTTGTGGCTGCGTTAAACTCGTGGTTGATGTGTTATTCTCTCCCGTCCTTCCCTTTGCTCGTTGAGGAGTCATGTTGTGATCTTGGTTTCTTTTGTCGATCACATACATACAACCTCCCCCCTCCATCCGTCTTTCCACTCCTTCGACGATGACGAATGCTTTCTCAACTGCCTCCATCATACCCACCCATATACCGCGGTATTGCTTATACCGTCGTTTCATCGTGATTTCTTGGGGGCCGATGTCACCTCCATTATGATCATCAACTGAATTCACCCGAGTCATTGGGATTCCTTGTATATTCCCATACCCATATCGATATCTCGAGTGCCGAGCACCCTACCTCACTCCTATTAATGATGACCTCTCGCAACGACAATCGAGTCGGCTTGCTGGCAGATGTATGTTGTGTATTATTGGGTTTGATTTGATTTTTTTGTATACACATCTATATATACGATCTCATTCTAGTGTACTTTTGACTCACCCCTGGTTTGGATTTTTTTATTGTTAGATTCTTTTCCTTCTGTATCTCTGTTCATAGGCTGGTTCATTTACATATATCGTTTGGAAATGAAAAATACTAATTCATTTCATCCTGTGATTTTAACATGCAGGAAGAAGTCATCGTCAAGTCATCGTCATCGTATTCGACATATCATTATTATTAATCTTGATGATAAACATCAATTGTCTGATATGGGTACGTTTCGAACATGAATATGTTTCTTATGGAATGCTCCGAGGATTTAAAGCATGATCTATCTATTCATCAAGTTCCGATATCAACGCATTTGTACTTAAAACTGTGATGGAGACTCGGGGGGAGGGGGTGGCGTGTCTAGGTATGTATAGTACGGTTGGTGAGAAGGACCGTTGGTCAAAATTTTCATCGTCATAGGCATCTTGGCAAGTACCACAGGGTCCTTGTACTAGGCACTGCATTACTCAGATGTGATTAATCTAGTCTTTTCCAACATCAATTTGATTCTGAGTGTCTGTGTCACACGAAATTCAGTCAATTTTTATATTAAAGGAGAGAAAGGGACAGAAATTGCGTGGAGATCTAGTCAGTCAGTCAATAATCATCCTAAATGCTTAATAAATATTTTTCGACTATCTACGCTACTCGACAGCTGTCTGCGCACCCACACAATGAATCACGCCACCTACCCGTATTTATTGGTAGCTTCATCTTCTCGTCCATTTCTTTGCTGTGTGTTAACGCTTTTATATGCTTCGATACCAGGATCGCCATGCAACCTGATCCTTATTTCCTGAAAAACCAATGGTAGTACAGATCAATCCATAATGAAGTATAATTCCTCACCAGTGAAACTTATGTATATATCACACAATGACTCTGACTCAAACTGCCTATCTGTTAAATCATCATAAACATATTCTATGCTATCCAACTCATTTTAGGGTAAAAAACTATGCTTCCCTCTTTTGTAAGTCCCAAGTGGACCCCTGAGTGCCTCTGAAACTGCATTATATTTCAACGAGAAAAACATAAGAGTTGCATGAGCCTTTAGGGTGTAAGAACTGTAGATGTCAAAGATGTGATCGGAATTTCTGAACGGAATATAATCTCATCTCTTGCCATAGGGAGTGGACTGCACTGCAAAGCATGAAACTAAGTACCATTTCGTACCAGATCCTGTACTATATCCTGCTCCTTCATGCAGTTATTCAGGTGGCAAGTATGCAATGCCATTATTGCTGGACCAATAGCCAAGTTCCAAGGAATGCTATACTTCTCTTGAAAATAAAATATGTACCACCTTCTTTTTACATCTGGTAAGTTCTGCTTTGACTTTAAATTGATAAGCAACAATTTTATTCCCCTCCTTTCGCACATTGGCATACCGATAAGGTCTGCAATAAAGCAAGTTGTCGAGTCGAGCATGATGTAGTGGAAGGTTCTGGCATGGTCATAGTAGACCCGAAAGAAGCTTGAGCATTCAGTGGCGGAGATCTGTGGAGGTCACGCCAGACCCAGACTTCGAATCGAATAATTGCATATACTTCTTTCTTTGGATTGAGTGGCACGTATATTTGGAGTGTGACAGTATAGGTTATATTACAAAGATATAAACTCAATTAGTGTGACTAAAATCATGTGATGAGGACCCCAAATCATCAATGGCGCAATCAAGAGCCTTCGGGTATGATACCCTTTCACTCTGGACAATAGGATACATCCTGGTTCCGATAACACTCGAGTCAAGACACCCAGCTATGACCATTGTCAAGGTACTTATTCCAACCCACCTGCAGGGAGCCTTATAATTCCCCTTACGCGAAGATTCCACCAAGATTTCTCAGCGCTTGCTTTTATCAAACAATTTATTTATTTCCTTCTTTTGTTCTCCGAAACATTTCACGTTAGAGTATATCTGCAGTAATTTAATATTCTTATAGGAATGGCTGATGCTGTGCCAGTTGTCGAGCGCTGAAAGCTGAAGTCAGGTGGTGACTGACCATAAGAACCCCAGATCTTTCTGCAACTTCTTATGACTATCATATAACTCTTGGATATGGTTCTCTTTTGGCGGTGTATGGTCTCATTTCATTTCCAGATTTGTTCACTTGGGCATATCATATTGGACACCATTCTGGAGACTGCTCGGAAGTTTCGGATAGCTCACTTATCAGAGCCTCTCTAATATAATGCTCACCACTCCCATCAAGGCCGACAATACCTCTTCCCCCAGATGAGACAGAGGGCATCAACATTCGGATATTCGAGGGGCAATAAATTGAGAGCATTTTGAAAGTACGCAAGCCCTCAATTTAATACTCATCGTTCACATGACGTAGCCAGAGTATATCAGGCCAACGCTGTTATGCACGGGATATCTCTGAAAAATTCCTTCCCAGCTTGAATCGTCCGCTTTATCCTCAGGAGGTAAGTTCTTTGGATTCGATGATCGGAGAGAAAACGAGAGGATGAACTAGTTTGTGTATATCAATTATCGTGCCGCACGTACCATGGATGCGATGCGAATTGCCTCAGACTTACGTAGGCTGTCATAATGTCCGTTCTGTCATACTTCCTTTCCGAGGCCTCACTACTTCCGCGAGCCACTGAATCGGAGCAGGAACATATATTTAATTCTTTGTGTGAACTTGTCGGACTTGAGTTGCAGTCCCTCTGGTGCTAGCTCGACTCGGATCCTCTTCCAGATAAAATGCCACAATAATCGATAAACGCTCTCTCATCTATAGCTGCTAATTATTAATTGACCTGATATTAACTGACATTATAGATCACGGCACCGTCCAAACGTCCCAATCAACACCAGGGACGCCGCTTTGCCGGGCATAGAACTCCAAAGCACCACTTGAAACATCACGTTATTGAACACAAGATAGCTGTGAGAGTTGCGAGTACCCTCCCTCTCTCTTAATACAGATGGGAATTTAGTCACTAGCATATCCCAGGATCAACCACCCAGAAACACGTGCACAAGAATGAGACACTCTCTAAAATTTCTCTCTCCCTACTACTACTACATTACACTGCATAAGACGTTAGAGAAACTTGGATCGTGAAAGGGGATGCTAAAACGTAGACCGAAATGTTCATCTTCAGAGCTATTCCTATTACAGGCATTGATCAGATTCCCCGCAAAGCAGTCCCGAATAAACAGGCAGCGTCTAAATTCAGAGGTCTACTACTATCAGGGCCACTACCATTACTACTTGACCACTGGGGAAACTCTTACCCCAAAGCCGCGGAGGTATGAGTCGCGGTCCTTTCCACTAAAATACTCTCACTCTCTCACCTTGACATATACTAGGACTGTGAATCCCACACCCAACACAGTAGCTGTCTTGTACCCGGATGGAAATGCCGAATACAAAAAAGCCATGGGTCATGAGCCATAGATCTCATTGATCTGTAGGCTTCAAACGCCACCCTGGCTCCCTCACAACACCTTATTTACAGCACCGGCAATCTGGCGTAGGTCACATTGATGCTGAACGAAGAAAAAATAAGACCTTTCCTTGTGACTTGGTGCATTAACTATTTATACCGATGAAAGTTTTCATCCTTGATCATCAAAATCTGCCATATGCGAATCTACTTGGCGCGATGTATTCTAATTTTCTACAACGACTCCGGCATTCGAAAAGTAGTGCAAGTCCATGACCATGACCAATCTCCGATTTTGTCGCACATCATGTTCAATATCTGAGAATGATTCGTACAGGACCTTCCCCATAAGATATTTACTTTGAAGTAGAAATTAACAGTAGCTTTCTTTGCATATACATTTTCACATGTTAGACCATCTCAGTCACCAATTTATCATTAATATTGCTCTAACATGTGTCCCACGATCATCGGGCCTGGTAATAAGAATGTGCAATCAAGTACTCGGAAGACTCGGGAGAAATGGATAGCAGGCAACTGATGGTCACCCTGAGTAGGGGAAAAACTAAACATCAGCTTTATCTTTCAATCTTGAGAGCTATCAGCTTTACTGAATCTTATTGGCTTCAACGTGAAGGCCAAACGTTGGGGCACATCTTGTGAAGTCGTTAGCGTCGACGCTCATCAATTTCAGAGTTTTCAATGGCTGCGAAAAATCTAACGTTAGTCTTATATACGAGCACCGCGGCATCTCAGGTTTCAATGAACTTGTAAATGAGACCAGGCGGTCATCGTCCAAATTAGATAGAGAAACTTGTTCAACCAAAACTCACCGGAAATATACTTCATTTTTCATACCTTTTCTTCTTCTGCAACTCTATTATAAGAAGGAAAGACCGCTACCAGGTGAGAGATATCTAACCGCGAGGTGCTTTTTTAAAAAAAATTACAAATTATTATTTGGCGGCTTGGCTCTTCATTCGCAAGCCTCTTGATATCATTTTAAATCCATTTAGGAATGTTCACTTGTTCTATTTCTCAGAATTGACCAGCAGTCTAGACGAGTAACGACTGAACAGGAACAAGAACGGTCCAAGTGAACAAGTGATTAATGCTTAAATAAGAAACTAAAGGTACTGAGAACGTAACTTTGACAGGTCAGGGGGTTCGATAAGGTACTGAGAGTGTAGTTCCCATGTATGTAATCCTTGGATTCGCCACCAACGAAAATATCGATTTGACGCCGATCAGTCGGAAGTCGGTCATGTTTAGATCTGAGGGAGCATAGGAGCCTCGAGGCTTGATCTCAGGGGTCCATGTCCAAACTAGGCCTTCTTCTCTCTCTTCTTCTCTCTTCCCTCAGTTCTCCTTATACAAAGCGGCAAGTAAATATTCACCATAATGGGTCTGATAAACACGACAACAATTGGTTTGAATCAATCTTTTCTGGTTGATGTCATCGACCAACTCCTTGGGTGGTCTTTTGGTTCCGTCCTTTAGGTTCCGTGCCTGAAATATCCATGAAACTACAACAGTATCTGTTTTTTCTTTTAAAATAATTACTGTCACAGACAACCTCGCCTAAACTTTATAACCGTCGGTACCCGTTTCAAGGCCAAAGAAAAGAAAAGATTGCATCGCGAAACTGTCGTAAACCTTGTTTCAAATTAGACCATCAATTGACTACAAAAACATCGAATAATGAAATGGAATGAATCGCATTACATCATTGATCAAACCTGTCCTTGTCTGAAAAAAGCGACCGAGAATTACTAAAACAAATATTCTTGATCAATCCATCACCATCATAAACATCCCAAGTTTCACTCAAAAGGACACTCCACCAGTAGGTAATGTGATCAAGTTGCCACATGTACATCAGTGTGATGTGACACAGGACTTTCATCTTCTAAACATCATTCTAGCTAATTGCTAGCAACTAGATCTTGATAGATCTTGATATGCTTTATGCTCTCTCATTAGCACTCCAACCTATCTCTCAACAAAATCAACATCATGTGCCTGGTTATGATGTTACCAAATAGATCTTAGAATTGGGAACTCAGCCATAAGCTGCAAAGAGGCATTTGGGTTGAGAAAAGCAAGTTTTAGACTTAATTAGAACTTGAATGATATTCAGTTCATGTTAGGGAAACTGTAAGGGGACTGGCTCTTCTGAGACTTTTCTCTTCTGGGTTTTTCAGCTGATCTGTGTTCTGTAATCCTTTCCTATATCCACACTTATCCACTCATCTGCTTTCCTGTGCTCTGGACCTCTTCAAGCTGCCCCAACCATCTGGGTATGTCACTAAACTTCCTTTTATGCACTCCCTTGCTTTTTTGCAACACACTGTGGTCTTCTGAAGTCTTCTAGTGTCATCTGCGCATCTACCTATCTGCTTTTCCATGCTCTGGAAGTACCTGCTAAGCACTCTGACTCTCTTTCATTTCAGTTTCTCTATTCTAAACTGTTCCTAATTACTTAAGTATCATTATTTATTGCTTATGTAATCAGAATCCTGACACATTAGAATAGACCTGTTATTATATAAAGTAGTTGTCACCTTCAGGAATTTCCATTCTGTTCTCTTAGGATTTTCTGGAGATTTGAAGTGCTTTGTGCTTCCACCCAGTTGCCCTAACAGCAACTGAATGGAAATGTGGAGTTTACATGGAGTCCATACTCCAGGAGAACTTAAGTAATATTGATATAGCTACAATATATACTACTCATCTCTAGGATAACCTAAGAGAACAGAATCAAAGATGGTGGACTTGTTTCTTTCTCATTTCTCATCTCTTATTTAAGTCCTTCTTATTTTCTATTATTTTTTTCTTTTCTTTTCTTACTTTTAGACTTAGTAAAAGAAAGAACAATATGACATCATGCATGACAGTCACAATTATATCACACATGTCACAGTCATGGTCACAACATCATGTGACATGTCAGAAGGGTGATATCATACATCATATGAGATGATGACTTTTATCTACATAATTCATAACATTTGGAGTAGGCTAGATATAAGTACATACAGATCACATACTAGAGATATATAAAGTAGACATACCTGTACTAGGGACTCTACCAAGTTCTCTTGTGTTAAACAATACAAGTTTTCTCTTTGGACTAAACTTTGGAATTTAAGTCATAACAATAGCTTTGTTAGACTGTCATATAACATCTGATATTTGCACACTTTCCACTCTATTCCAACTACCTATCAACCTAAGAACCAGACCTTACACTCCTCATTAATCCCATAGAGTTCTAAACAATAACCTAGAGTACATGTAACAGTAGAGTATTATTAGATTACCAGTTCTGTATTCAAGAATGTTGTCTACCATGTATCATTTTATTAATCTAATTATCAACTTAGATCTGTGCCACACTCATGCTAAGTACATCTATAAATATGACTACATGACAAAGTAAGCTAGGTATAACAATCTTCCATTGAAGCCAAGGTTGTCTTATTCATATAGCACTTCTCTGACCTTTCTTCTGACCTGATCTGTTTTCCATACTACTTATGGATAATTCTGGTGAGTATGAATTATCCTTAACATAGACACAGTTTACATCTTATTGTCCAAGATTCAATAATGAGCTTTTGGAAGTCCAAATTAGCAACTTGTATTATCTAGGTATGTGAAATAATCTTCAGCTTTAGCTTGTGTTATATCTCTACTAGTCATACTGTTATG
>Ga0157363_1006480_pt1 | contig 11009 bp, 9 predicted proteins | sample AttsexASBM1_FD_111477 | JGI IMG/M metagenome (GOLD analysis project Ga0157363, IMG submission 111477) | Fungus gardens microbial communities from leaf cutter ant in Ribeirão Preto, State of São Paulo, Brazil - Atta sexdens ASBM1 | ecosystem: Host-associated > Fungi > Mycelium > Unclassified ...
AAAAAATAAGATAAATGATAAAATAACAATAAAAATATAATAAAAAATATAATATTATAAGAAAACATACATGAACGAAATAAAATAATGTAAGAAGCAGAAATATTATAGAAAGAAATCAATGAAGGAATTTTGTATCTTTTAAATATATATATTATTTAAATGATTTAGATATAATAAAATAATAAATGATAAAATAATAAATATGAAATATAAAACAAATAATAATATAATAAAATAATAAATATAAAAATTAGAAATAGAGGAAAATAAAGAACTAGATATCATTCGACGTCTTTCACTATCGAATTGGCGATTAGTTATGCATATAAATTTACATAGAGCTTGGCGTCTTTTCATACGTAACAATATATTCGCGACTAGATTCGCGGCTAGGCGTTTTTCACGATTCTTGACCCGGTATGATCCCCTGATCATATATCCGCGAGTCCTGTTGTATCGATTCGTTCGAGCTCTGGACGGTCGATAGCCATCGAAGCTACGTGAGCATCGAAAAAGATGAGAGCTGGTCTTTCGTCGTACGATTACGTCTCGATGCACACGTACGTATCGTTAACACTCGCCAAGACTCCTCACCTGCCCATCAAAAGACGTAAAGTCAGCCGCATTGACCAACCGCCGAACCGGGAAACACGTGATCAAGGAGGTTGATCGCGCGATGCGAGACTGTTTCATCACGTGACCAGGGTCGATAACCTAGAGCCAGCGGCGCGGTAACATTGAAGATATCTTCGCCAGCCGGCACCGCTGCGCTCGCATGTTCTCTTCGTCGTTCCTTGGCGAAATGTGGACGCCTTTCGGGAACTGTTTTTCTTGGCACCCTGGAGTGTGTGCTAGGCCACTAATTGTTCGCAAGGACTTACCGCGATGAGGAACACGTGGGACCTTGACGAAGCTTACAACGCCTAGGGTGTATGCTCCAGTTCGAGCGCTCGCGGATAAAGCCGGTGCCTGTAAATCTCTCGATCCTCACCTTCCCAACTGAAGTTAACAATGTTAAAGCTGTGACATTCTTTTCTCAAAATTGAATTAAAAATAAATTTAGCTCTCAACACATATAACATAATTATGTTAATCATGATTTTCACTCTTAAAATTGAATATTTGTCTCGTAGCAATTTTTAATCTTAGCAAAGTATGTTTATTACAGTAGAATAATCGATAAAACATATTTTAATTTAATTCTTGTCTTAATTATTATTTCAGGGATTGAATAAAAGAAAATATATGTTGTGATATATTATAACATTTTAAATATTCAAGAATATTTTAAATATCTAGAATATTTTAAATATCTAGAATAACGAATATATAAATGTATTCTCCTAATCTTCTTCGTCGCTGATTATTACGCGAGATAATGCAGGCCGTTCAAATCGCACATTGGATAATGATTCTTCATCATCGCTAATTATTACGCGAGCGCCATTTGTCTCGGTATAATTACTCTTTAGTGGCTCTTCCTCCTCGTCACTATCGACTAGTCGACGTTTCTTTGTAGCCGGTTTATTCTTATCAGATGAAGAATCGGATCTGTCTCTCTTTATGTCATCTGTAAAATTTACAATTAATGCGTGATCAATAATAAAAGGATCGATCGATTCCTATTTTTTATCAGCAATACTGACCGTTTTTATCATCGACATCTCTTTCAATTTCCATTTCCGATTCAGAAGAATCATCGAGCATCCTTATTCGACTTTTCACGTTGCTTATGCTTTCTAAAATTTTGTATTATTGTGAATATTATGATTAATATCTAAAATTTAATCCGATAAATTTATTTGTCGGTAAACTCGTGGTAAAGGAACAGTGGTTTACTAGCTCGAGTAACAGAGGGCGAGGAAATGTAATTCTGTGTTCCTTGTTTATTAGAATAGTTAAATTATGATAGTAAAGTACCTTTATTTGTTTTTATTGTAATTTTCGCTTCGTCATGTTTTTCTATAATTTCTGCTTCTTCGTTTTTTTCTGTAACTTCTGTTTCATCACTTTCTTCGTTTAATGTTAATGTTTTAGATTTCTGTGATAATTGAATTTTAGTGGATACTTTCGACTGTTCGGAAGTTGACGGTTTTGGTTCTAAAAATGATTCAATATATTTTTTAAAATAGATTTCTATATACATTATATACATGAAAGTAAGAAATTTTAATCCTATAATGTTACACATATTTTTTTACATCTAAAAATTCACTCACATAATTAGAAATCCTTTTACATTTTTTTATTTTATTCTATAGGTTGCAAAGTAGAATAACTGAACTAACACTATTTTAATATAAAAGAATATAAACTTTTATTAAATATTATATTAAACTATCAACATTTTAATGAAAAAAGTTATATTAAATTTGAATTAACACTAAGGTAAAAATTCATCTACAGTAACATTCCAGGATTAAATATACGCGTGCTGTCATGATAAATCTTAATTAAAAAAACTTTTGAAATTAGTTCATAAAGAAGTAACTCATAAATTTTAATTTAAATCAATAACATCAATGATAAATTGATTGTATTTCAGGCAGCTCAGAAAATATTTTATATAATAACGTGTAAAGTTTTTCAGCGAAGAATTTTTCTAATGATACACATTTTTCCGATAAGATTACCAAAAAAGTACTGACCTCTGGGCGCAAAGAACTTTTTAACATGCTCGAACACATCGATATCTTCTTCACTGTCATCATCCATCTTTTCATCAATATTGGAATGATCTTTACGCGTTTCTAAAATATACTTCGGTAAATGATCGTCATTCGAACATCATATTTGCTAAACCACTTACCCTCAACAATGAATTCGCCGACTAAAGCGTCTTCGATGAGTTTGTAGCGTTTTTGAAGTGTGGTTGTAAGTATATTCGCTGGGATACGCCAGTAAGATTCCTGGCCATCAGCCGGCGGCATAAATCCCATGGCGCGAAGGAGCTTTTGAAAACTCGGTGAATCCATCGCGGCCATCGAGTAATCTGTCAGTGGCACCAAAGGTATGCCTTCGAAGCTCTCTTCGTCACGATCGTCCAGAACGTCTTGCAGGGATTCCTTGATCCATTCCAATGCCTCTTGCATGTCTGATTTAACGTGCATTTTTTCCGAGAGATTTTCCAAATTAATTTATTTTCTTTCTATTAATAAGTTCGTTTTGCTAACTGATAATGGTCAATTAAGTATTATTTGTTAGTCCTTACGTTGATTAATCGAATAATATAATATTAAAAAAAAAATGCAATATTTTATAATTCTTTTTTGGACTTTATAAATTATTATATTATTTGCAAATTATTCAGAGTAGATTTGCATAATAGGATTAGAATGATAAATTTCCTCTAAAAACAACTTCATTTATTGTAGGATTCGCGAAGCTTGCAACATGACATACTCCAAACATAGTGACTTGAGAAACTGTTTTTCCGACAAGTCATCTCTTTTTTTCCGCGTAATGGCTTCTGCAAATCATCGTTGTCCCTTTTCTCCGGCAAGGAAAACATTTATCCTGCGTGAAGAAAGCGAGGGATATGTTGCACGCGCCATTCTCTTGCGACAAGTACGGTCTCATTAATCACAAAAACGCAGATGTAGAAAAAGAGAGGAAGCAGCCATGAGAGGGCAGCGATACTTACTCCTGTCGATGACGTCCTTCAAGAGACCGGATAATTGTGCATCCGTGTAAACGATCGTCGGTAGCTTCCGCCTGTTCCGTTGCTTCTTTTTCATCGGCTCCTCGCCTCGTCGAGGCGCGCTGCGCTTCGAGAATTTTCGAGTTTCTTCGTCGTCTTCGTCGTCGGTGGCTGAACTTTCGTTCCCATCAGAATTACTGGCAGCTTGCGTTTCCCACGACGATTTACCTTTGCGCACAATGCATGGAAACGATGTGAACCTTTCTCGAGCGAGCGTTCATCAACGTGTGTAAAGCCCGTCGTGCAATGTCGCACGTATACGCAAGATATTTCACGTTACATTAAATAAATCTCGAACATAATATTAAAGAAAGTATAAATTTAAACTCTTTCTATAGATCTTATATGAAAGTATGACTCTGAAATATAATTTAATATGATCCAAATTTGTTTTGAATCTATATCATTTATTATGCATAGTTCCCTTTAAAAAAAAATAATTAATTAATTTTAAAATATTAATTTTTCCAAGAATTTTAACTGATTGAAAAAGAAATATATATTTTTGTAATCTGAATAATTTATGTTCCAGCATTCTCTTGTCTACGTTGTACGCACGTAAAATATATCATGCTTGGCGTTTCTTTTCAGAGAGAATGTACTATCAGATTTGACATATCTCTGTATATACTCAGAATATTAATTGAGTATATCTATTCTGTTTCCTACGAAAAACAATCATATTTTCTATACAGAATAGTCCCATCTGGGTTAGAGAGATTGCATCAAAACACGACATTGAAGAAAAATGTTATTTCACAGACACATACGGTGAACCAAAACTTCTCGGCAATGCTTCATCTTTCTGCAGTATGTCTATGATATGAGCTATCTCAATGCATTGAATACAAATAAGGGGCATGAGAGAGGAAAACAATATCCATGATAAATATGAAATTCCTTCCAGCACCATAATAGGAAGCTAAGGCGAGTGATATTGGTCCAAGAACGGCGAAAGTGCGGCTGGAATTTGCAGCCAATATTAAATAACAAGATTGATATTCCGTGATGATATCGTTCAAATATGAGCAATAGAAATAAAAAAATAACGTAAATATTATTCCGAGTATTTGAAAAAAATTGAATTGGAACAAATTTGCTTGAAAAGCACATCGCATTCATGTGAAAAAAAAAAGAGATGAAATAATGTTCGAGTCTTATATCTAACATTTTTTAAATAAAAATAAATAACACATTGAATATTTATTATAATTTGATATTTGTAATTTTATATTATACTTTATAATTTGTTACCGCAACTATTTTCTATTTTTGACAAAGAAAATATATTCTGAATTCTGAATATTAAAAATTGTGAAAAAAGTGACGTTTATTATTTCAACTGTAAATAAATTTACGCGAATGTTTTGAAGATTGATTGTTATGAATGTTATTGCAGAATACCACATGATAGGTATAAATGTTTAGTAGTTCGATAAATTTAGATCACCAGAATAGTTCTCGGTTAGGAACCGCGCATTCCGGTTCCATAATAACTTCTGCCGTGCTAAATCCGTAATTGATGTAGGTATAATCCGTTATATGAAAGGATTTAAATGTTGTAATAATTTAATAAAAATACACAATAATGCATGTCATGATTTTAGAAATTACACACTCTCTATCTGTAATATAATTAAATACCTGAATTTATAAATTAACATTCCTTGTTCATAGTTGAAACATTTTGTGTTATAATCAAGATCTTTTAGGAAATATTAATTAAACCTAATCTGCGCAATTTAACATTTTCTCATTTCCATAATCGGGATAAAAAAGTGAAACAATTAACATACATAGATAAAAAATTCTCATGGAATCGCACTCGTTTCATTTGCAAGTAATAAAAAAGAAAAAAAACAGAAGCAAATCTCGCAAACATATGAGCGGACTTGTCTTCGTTGATAATATCGGCGAAAGGTTTTTAATCTGTAAGAAATCGGTATAGAAGAACGAAAAGAATCCTGTACAAATTGATCTTTACTCCTTCTCGCTTCCTCTTTCGCGTTCTCTCTCTCTCTCTCTCTCTCTCTCTCTCTATCGCCACGTCGTTTCGCTTTCCCCGTTGAAAGCGAGTCGCTCTATGCAGTCGCCGGCAATCGCGTTACTAGAAGACTGATCGAATGGGAATAGTCGCGGAATCGGAGGATAGTAAGAAAGACAGATGCGAATGGAATAGGATGGGATTGGCCGGAACAAGGGATGCTCCAAATCGGATCGTGATGAGGGAAGAAGAACAAATAGGTATACTCACCCTGGTTGCTTTTCCTGGATCGCTTTTTGCGCAACTCCTTGCGATCCTGCACCAATCCTAATTCCAGAAGCTTTTCCTTGATCTTCGGCTTTGGTCGCTTTATTCTAAGATCGGTGAAAATCAAATCCACGGGATCTGTTAGACACAGTAGTTTTGATTTTTATAGCGTCGTCAGAAAGTTGAACGAGTGGTAGGGAGGTTTCGTAAGAGAACCGTGGGCGAGGGAAAGTCGAGACGACTGTCGGAGACTCGGAAATTTTGAAGGGATTTAAAGTTAAATCAATTAGAGCTTACGAAGGGACACGGGAGGACTTTATTTTACGTCGAAATGTATTTATAAGTCAATTGGATGTCCCTCTTTACGTACTTATACTTAATTTAACTTCTCGAAAGATTATAAGGTATTTTACGTATAAACGCGATTCTGATATTAAGAGTAAATTCGTGTTCGTAAAATTTGTAATGAAACAAATTCAATTTAAAAAAGAATTATCTCTCTTTTACGACATGACATTTTGTGAATATTTTTGTCTGCCCGTTGGGAGTGGTTGGCAGTGCTAAGGTTAATAACCGCGGAGTAAGATCACGGCAGAATATAAAACACTTTACGGAAATTTTTTAAGAGAAGGCAAAGAAAAAATGCCCTTGACATTTTGTGGACATCTGAGAATTACGTTTGGCGTGGAAGCGACTTCGGAGATTAAAAGTTATGGAGAGCGGTGGATTCGTATGAAAATGAAACAAGTTTTACAAGACTTCTCTGAAAATGTCTCTGTCAGGAAGGATATTATTCTTCGTTCGTCCCAACGGATTCGAAATTATTACTACAAGCAGCCAAGCGTGTCCGATGTTCGGAGCTTAATTAAATCCTAGGAATCGTTCCAGTGTTAACGAATTCTCGCACGAATTTCGCATTCGCGAAATATTTCAACAGTTTCGGAACGTGAATAACCGGTTAGAATTAACGCTGAAATTTACGGCAAATTTCTATCGCGGAAATTTATATCGGGAATTGGGTTAAGGCCATTTTTGGCGCGTATGATTCGCAGATAAATTATAAATTACGATAAATGGCAATTACTACAATATGCTGTTAAGTTTTCCAGAAATTTATATTACTATCGTCGAGTTGTAAACTTCATTCTTTGTTCCATTTACTGATGATTAATAATTGCAATTAACTTTAATAATAAAAATTAACGAAAATATGAATAAATGAAAGAAACTTCTGAAGTCAATATCAATGTCTGATAAAATTTATACTTTTAAAAAATAGAAAAGAAATTAAGAAATATCATCAGAAATTAGCCTGAAAAAAATAAATTAAAAAAATTACCATCATCGTCTTTGAACTGTGTCCAAAGTTCTGTAAGCTGGGCGATTTCTTCTTCAGACCACTCTTTAGGTAATCTCTTTTGCACCTCAGCTCGCACGCCCTAATTAATTATGAGATTTAAGAAAATGGGTTAGATTACGTACGTCGTTCGTAATGGAAAAAGATTAAAATATTTTAAATCCACTGAAAATTTCCGTAACATTAAACAATCATTCTTAAATTTTTTAAAATTGAGAAAGTTACCAAAATATAGTAAAGTAAATTTTGTACTTAATATTGATATTCGGCGATACTTCGATATTGTAATTAACCGGATACTCGGCTTTAATTACAGCAAAGGCTCGATAAATATCTTTATAAATATATATATATGTATATATATATATATATATATATATATATATATATATATATAAATTAACACACAGATATTCAACCCTTATATATAATCTTCTCGGAAGGTACTTTGCGTGCGCATAATCTCCAGGCTTGATGAGACAAAGCGTTCCATGTATAATCTTTGGAGAAGTTTCTAAGTCAGTAGGCATATTTAAAAAGAAGAAGCTAGATCGCTCGTTTTCCAGCGATTACGCTCCACCCTCAGCGAAACGAGGTCTCTAAATGACCGTCAGAGCAATATCGTGACTTCCACTGACTAAATGAATGTCAAATGAATACTCGGCTCTAGTCTCTACTTCGACCGTACTCTCTTCGTTCAAAGAGACGAAACGTACTCACGCATGAAATTATTTAAATGAAACGCTTCCGTAGCTAAGCCTTTCCATAGGAAGGTCTTGCGAAGAAATCGATAATACGGTGGAAGAAACGTTTCCGTCGACGTAGCCACCCTCTTTTCGCCAGTGACTGCACGCTTGTGATTAATAGCGAATTAAGGCCGGAGGGGAAATAAATATTTTTTTTTCTCTTCTCGATCACGACTGGTTAATGTCGTGAAACATTATCGAAAAATTAATCATACTCCATGCTCGATTTTTTTCGACAAAACAATTATTCACGTCAAATATATTTCACTTAAACAAAATAAAATTTCAATAAGCTGGGAGGCATATAGTTTAATAGTTTGCACGGTCGACAGCATTGTTTTAAGTAGCTTTGTTTTAAAATAATTATTATAAACTGCCATTGTAACGTGCCAAAAACGTCTTCTGAGTGAACAAAACTTTTTGCTAAATCTCTTATATTACGTTTCATCTACAAAAAGCGTAGCGGAATGAGATACAGTATTGTGTATTGCATCGCTTATCCTCCTCGCTATGCTTTTTTCCCTCTCTTGTTAGAAGCTTCCCTCAAACTCAATTAATTTCAAGTTTTAAATAAGCCGGTAACTAGTTAGTAACTCCTCTGCCGCAATAAGAAGCTTGATTAACGCATTCCCATGCTTTATCACCGTATTGCACCGTGTATTTTCAGAAGAAAAGAGTTATAACGAAGGAAAAAAAGAATGTTTTCCAAGCTTAGCAAGATTAATATACTTCTCGGAAATATTTCTTTAGGAAATGTTAATGATTTGAAAAAAATAACATAGTATTAAATTCTAAGGCTAATTAAACATCAAATATTCCTAAGATTATAATGATTCTACTGTAATAAGTTTATGCTAAATTCTTTATAAATTAAATGAAGTATTTCAATTCGACCTTCGCTATCGAAACAAAAGTTATAGAATACCAGTTCATAACACGCGCATTTACAGTTCAACAAACACAACAAAGCGCTTGAATCATGTTCCCTTCGCGTTTTCATAGCCCGAAGGGTGATGCAAATGTTTATACGTATGTTGTAAGGTAGAAGGCAAACAAAACGATAGCTTTTCTCAAGAAACCACCGGTTTTAGGGTCGCTAAAGTTGACGAAGGGGTCGCATACAGATATTTTCCATACTCAGAAAAAGACTCTGGTAGAAGGAACACGCAGTTCGTGTCGGAAAGCTCACGCAATAGTGGAAGAAAGAGAAACGAAGAAACGAGGGTAGAAAGTCTCACTCCGTAGAAAGGTATTGTCTCCGGAGAATTTACAGTTCCTGCAGCAATTCCCGGCTCCATTTTTTGCATATGTTCACCCCGTCAACGCGAAGGCAGAAACTTATTTTCGAAGCCGGGCAAATGGTCCCTCTCCATCCTTCCAAAAGATTCTCGTAAATCATTGATCTTGTCAGACAAAGCGCAACGAGGATTGCCGCAGGGCACATGGATGAACCACGTTACTTTTTTAGCGAAGGTACAGAAATTTGTTTACTGAATCTTTTAAAGCTGTTTCTCCAAGAAAGAAATATTAGGTTAAAATAAATAAATTATTATCAGAAAAGATTCGAGATTGCTTGTTACCTTTAGCGTCTACATTATAAAGAACTACATTATATTTGTGAGAAAAAAAGTAAACTAACCTTAGAATTAACGATCAAGCACATCTCCTTGAGTTTCTTAATGATGGTACGTCGTGTTCTATTTTCATTGATGACATGATCCAATAGCCAATCGATTAAATCTACAAATTTATAATAACATTATAATTATCGCATGAGTGATCCAGTTTAGAAAAATGGAAAGATATTTTTGTATTGATTTAGACAATAATAACGATTAAATGTTAAAAAAACATTAATTAAAACAATGCACTGAATTACTCATTCCTTACATCCTTGTTTTTTATTTATTGCATAATAAAAAGCTTTGTATTTTGGACACGTTCTCGTAAAGGGCACTAATTTATCGAGTTCAACGATGTGTGTACGAGACTTCTCCGTGAGAAATGGACGATATAAAGAGTTTACCTTGAGGATATTTGTTAGTCTGATGCTCCATGAAGAGGGTACGTAGCTCGTCCTCTTCCGCCTCCGTCCAGGTCGCTCGTGAAACTTTCTTGTTAGTCGTTTCCGCGTTGTAACCATCCATGATTTCTGTCGCGTCGCGGGTAGTCTTCCAGAAGAGTAGCTCCATATACGACTTCCGGTTCTTCTGGGCGACTTCGATGAAACGGCGGATTATGAAGACCGCGAACTTTTGGAGCTCCTAAAGCAAGAATCGATTTTTCTGCTGCTCAACGAGTCCACTTCTGTGGACCATTAAGCCCGATACAAGGATGCAATAAAAGCTTGCTGGTGAAATTTATTGCACAGTACAAGAAAAGAAAAGAATTTTTATCACTAGCTAAGAAACTATCTTATCTATTCTTATATTCGAAAGGCGATTAAGTGTGACATTGCAAAGAAAATTTTTTTTTGTCGAGAAAAATATTGAATTGAATAATAAACGAATCAAAAACAATTTTAACAATTTGACAAATTTATAAAACATATAAAGTGTAATAATTATAGTTAGTTAAGTGATTTATTCTGTATATCCTATTACCTTATGTGCAGGATCCTTTGACTCGAGGATTCTTTGAAAAATCCGAAATATGGATGCTTGAAATATCATACCCGGCATTTTACAATTCCAAGCAATTCGATGTAGCATTTTTGTAACGTAGTGATTAAGTTCGATTGTGTTGTTTTCGAATTGTTGCATTAGTAGTGTTAAAGCCTTGACGACCTTCACGTTGGCGAACCTTCGAATAATATATCATTTTTACAAAGATGTTATTTATGTTATTTCATCGCGTACAGAAGATCTTGATTCATTGAATCTGAATTTCTTTTTAAAAAAATCGCAGCAAAAGAACTTGAAAAGCGCAAATAAATAATAAAACCTTATTTTT
>Ga0157363_1006481_pt1 | contig 11009 bp, 1 predicted proteins | sample AttsexASBM1_FD_111477 | JGI IMG/M metagenome (GOLD analysis project Ga0157363, IMG submission 111477) | Fungus gardens microbial communities from leaf cutter ant in Ribeirão Preto, State of São Paulo, Brazil - Atta sexdens ASBM1 | ecosystem: Host-associated > Fungi > Mycelium > Unclassified ...
AATATATATAAAAATCAAAGCAAAGTAAAAACTAAACAAATTGCAACACTATCATATTTCAATAAAAATTAAAATTAGAAAGATAATATAAAAGAAAAATGGAATGAAGGAAAATGCGAAAGATGATATAAAGTGTACATACAAGAAATGATAACGGCTTCGAGTTTGCCAATTAGAATCGCTTGAAGAGAAAACTTTCGTGGTACGTAATCAGGTTTTTTGTCAGTGATCCATTTCAATCGACAGTTGAGCCCCTCCATGTTGCGACACGCTGTCTACATCGACACTTTTCTACAGGCCACACAGGCGAGATTTCGAGGCCAGTTGCGTGACAATACCATTTTCTCTGTTAGAATCTTGCTTCTCATGCCAGCCGTAGCTTTTCCTATCAGGCTGTCTCAATTATTATTAGGGTTGCTTTCAATTGAGGGGTAATCTAAAGATGCCGGACGATAGGCGGAGCCTGCAAAAGTCTATTGCGCGCATGTTCCATTTAGTATAAGAGAATTTCCAATATAATTTTAAATTTTCTTTTATCCTTACTTCTTTGAGTTTTTTTAAATTTCCATTAGAACATAAAATAAAGAGAAAATTATAGCATACTTCAATTGAACATTGCAGTAAAAAAAAATTTTTTGAAAAATTATAGTAAATTATAAATTTTACAGCAAATAGTGATTTAAATTGTAAAAATAAAATATCAAAAAATATAAATTAAAAAAAAAATTATTAACAAAAAAGCGGTTTCTTTAAAAAATTATTAACAGAAAAAGGTTTAAAAAACAATGCCTTATTTATACTATACATATAAAAATGATCCCAAACCCTCTCTTTCTTGCATAATGCACATTCCACGCGAAGCGAGGATTACCCCATCTCCTCTCCTGTCTGGGGAGCGTTTGACTTTCCACGCGAAGCGAGATCCACCCCATATCCACCCTGTCTAAGGACGTTCGAATTTTCACACGAAGCGAGATCTGCCCCTTGCCAAGAGGAACTCAACTTTCCACGCAAAGCGAGATCCACCCCATCTCCCTCTCTGCTTAGTGGCGACCGACTTTCTCCTAGACAGGACGAGAGGTGGAGCTGTAGACTTTGCTTCGCGTGGAAAGTCGTACGCCCATAACAGAGGGATGGTGGGGTGGAAATCGCTTCGCGTGGAAAGTCGTACTCCCTGTGAAGTAGGAGGTGAGGTGAACTTCTCTTCGTGTAGATAATCGTCCGTCAGTACATAGCAAAAGATATTTTTTAAACTTTATTTGTTAATAACTTTTGAACGAATAGTGACCTTCATCTGAAATCTTTTGAAGGTCACTTAGAGTTATGACCTTAACAATATGTCCTTAACATATGTCAAGATTAAGGTCATCGATGCGATGACACATTAAGCTGAATAATCATCCTTTATTTGCTAGAAACAGTAATCATTCAGCGGTAGTGCTTCGAAATATTCGAAATATTATATAAAAATATTAGAAAATTATAACTGTAACATAAATATTAAGTTAATATTGAATAAATGTTAAATAACAATATTTTTCCAAATCATTATTATAAATAAATAATAAATGTAATACGAATAGTAAATTAATATTGAATAAAAATTAAATAAATTTAAAAAAAAAATTATTATTGTAAATGAACAATTCATGAATATGAATATTAAATTAATATTGAATTAATGATAAATAAATGTTCTTCTAAATTATTATTCTTGAAAATTAATAACACAGGCGCACAAAATTTAATGTGTCATCCGACGATTAGGTGACATTAGATTCGATTTCAGAACATCAAAATGCATAAAAATATTAATCGATCTAATTTCAAAATCAAACATTAAATTCTTTTGTGTGCCTGTGTAATTAATGTCTATAATATAAATGCTAAGTTAATGTCAATTAAATATTAAATAAATGTCTTTGGGATTACGACATGAAATAAATAATTAATGTAAAATGAATATCAAATTAATATTGCATAAATATTTAATAAATAATTTTTTATATTATTATAAAAAATGAATATAATAAATATTAAGTAAATGAATATTAAGTTAATATTGAATAAATGTTAAATAAACGTTTTTTTTTAATTATTATTATAAATGAATTATTAATGTAACATAAATGTTAAATTTAATATCAAACAAGTCATAATATTAACTTTTATACCTTGTCTTTTCTTGTTAAAATCTTTAATTATTTTTTACTTTGTTATTTAGTCAATCGAAAAATTATATGAGTTATAATCATTTTGACCAACCTTTGCTTTTAATGTTTGGTGAATTAATGACTTCGACTAGATGTGTTTAATTATTGTAAGATTTACGTTAATAATTGGATTGGGATAATTATGTATTGAAAAGGATTTAACCAAGAATTTATATTTTATTTGATTATAAATAAACATTAACTTTATATCGCTAATAACTTGTGTTGGCTCTAAAAAACTTTTTATATATTATATTGATATTCATCTGAGCCGGAATTTAATTTATTAAAAAATTATCTGCTGATTGAGGTGATTATGAAATATTTTTCTCAGAATGCTTTTCAAGATATTTAAGAGGTTCGAGATTTTTTTGTACACTCTATAGATGAACAAAACAGTATCAAGTTAGATTCAATCTTATTTTTCTGAATATCTTGAAAATTCACTTTATTATGCGGTTAATAACATTTTTTTTATATTTCTTTATTATGATAACGTGGTTGCACAAATATTGAATATTTTTATTAATATTGAATTTTATTTATAATTTAATTATATCGATCATACTTTTAAGAATTTTAACATTCTGAGCAAAAAGTGCCTTTCTCATGCAAAAGATTCACAGGATATTAAAATCCCGACAGAAGTTATTCAGAAGTTATGGGCGTTTTCAAATATAAGGAATTATTCTCCTGAATCTTACATAATTTATTCTTTATTATAAAAATCCTGATATTCTGAAAAACCATTTCAATATTTTCATTACAGATCTACGATGCAACCATTTGCAGCGGGTAACACAATGGCGACCGAGACACCAAGTCTGTCACCTGAGAGGGTAACTTCCCCAACGCCTTGCCGAAATCTTACATTTTCCATTGCAAAGATTATGGAACCGGACAAACGACTGACCGAGCAAAGCGCTAATCCGGTGCCTCCACCACCGCCAGCGATGCCAGCGACAACAACGACAACGATTCTTCAGCTGCCAAACATTTCTTCCCCATCATATTCGGCGCATTTGAAGTCGGCGTTTGAGAAGTATGTACCGACCTTGAGGCATCAAGATTTGCTCCAACATTATCCCGTATTATCTAAATATTATCCATTGTACTATCCGAATCCCTTGTTGAGGGCGTTCCCAGGCCCTCCCGCTTCGACCCCATCGATCACTCAGAGTTCGCCACCTCCCACGACTATTCAAGAGGCTTCTTCGAGATTGAATCTAACCAGCATATCACCAGAAAACCAACGGGGCAAGAAGAGCCCAGCGCCGCGAAGTGACCTCGGTACTGCGAATAAGCAAAAGACTTTCACTTGTCCGGAATGCGGCAAGGTGTTCAATGCACATTATAATTTAACTAGACATATGCCAGTGCATACGGGCGCCCGACCATTTGTCTGCAAGATTTGTGGTAAAGGTTTCCGTCAAGCCAGCACTCTTTGCCGACATAAAATCATCCACACTGCTGAAAAGCCGCACAAGTGCGTTACATGCGGCAAAGCCTTCAATCGTAGTTCTACTCTCAATACCCATACACGTATACATGCCAATTTCAAACCGTTTGTTTGCGAATTTTGTGGCAAGGGTTTTCATCAAAAGGGTAACTATAAGAACCACAAGCTCACACATAGCGGCGAGAAAGCGTACAAGTGCAACATATGCAATAAAGCGTTTCATCAAATCTATAATCTGACATTCCATATGCACACACACAATGACAAGAAACCATTCTCCTGCAAGATCTGTGGCAAAGGCTTTTGTAGAAACTTTGACCTCAAGAAACACATGCGGAAACTGCATGACGCGAGTTCACCAGTGCTTAGCGGATTGGATGCCTCGGGCCAGAGTCATAATCAACAATCGAGCTTTTCGTCAGTATATCACGGCCCGGAACATTCTATCGTCAATCCATTTATACTTCCTCCACCTGGATCCACCAGTTATCACTCTTTGAGTAAGATGTTGTGACAAAGCGAGAATATGCACTATTCCAGGAAAACTCAATATCCGCTCATTCTTGGCTCACCTTGTTATTCAAATGATATAGGTCAGTTGGCGCAAACATCTAAGTGAAGAGTTAAAAGAGAGCGCCTTGTTCAATTTCTTACTTGTTCAACTTCTTGTGGGAAGAGTATTTTCCAACTTACAAAGTTACAAAATTAAACGGAATAAATAAACCGAGAAATATTTAAACACAAATAAGGGAGAAGAAAGCTATTTTCAATCAAAGCGAGTCTTGATGCTTAGCGGATATAATTCACATGTGAATATACAAATACAATTATTTACATCAGGATAGTTGATTTAATAACAATCCCTATCATCTTAAAAATCTGTAATAACATATTGAAAAAAATATCATCTCCACCAGGATTCGACTCCTAAATTCTATAAAGTGTCCTGATTTGACTGCCAAAATATGTGATAATGTTAATCGCAATAACCAATATATGGTATATATGAAAGAATGTCTTTTTCAGCGACGTATAATAAATAATATTAAGTGAACAATATTAAATGGTTATTACGATTAATATTTATCCCTCGGATAAAATTGAATAATTAAGACTCCTGCATGGAATTCAAGATCCGAGTTAGAATTTCGGCTGAGGTGATATTTTTTGCAATAAGTTATATTTACATATTTTTAAGATGCTAGCATCAATTGTTATTAAATCGACGATCAATTTAATTTAATGTGAAGTTACTATTTTAGTTTGTAATTGTATTTCAAGTCCGAACCGAAACTGAATCAGTTTATAAAACTGATGACTATTTTTGTATATTCATATACATCACTACTAACCATAACGTTTTTATTGGATTACGACCAATTTGGCCTATGTAATATTTTTTATTTAATATTTGGAATGTAGAATTACATAGAAAAGGATATGCTGAATGAATTATTCAAAGTTACGGTGAATCGTTATTTTTCAATAAAAATAAATCAGAAAATTTGTATTTATAAATCTGTATGTATAAATCGGAAATTCATCATAACTTTGAATAATTCATTCAGCACATAATTCTTTTTCTACGTGATTCTATATTCTAAATAAAAAACACTACATGAGCCAAATTTGAGGCAGTCCAATGAAAAGTGGCAAGATCCACTTTGACCGAAAATGGCTTTCTTCTCTCTTAAAATTTACAAAAATAAGCTGAAAGGTACATTCTCGACGTATCTTGCTGAAAATGTATAGAACATTAAAAAAGTAAAATTTGCAAATAAGATTTTTAAATGTTACTGATGTTTAAATGCAACAAAAAGTAACATTAATTATTTGTTCTCCAATAGCTGATTGCTCATCTTTATAATTAAAGTCGAATTAAAACAAAAAAAAGGATGACTCAAATGAATTTGTCATCTTCTTCTTATTTTCTGTAAGGTAACCGGACTCTATTGAACTTTGCGATTTTTTTCTAATTTTTTGCTGAATCCAATATTAAAAATTAAGGGTTACATTTAAAAGAGGAATATTTCTAAATATCTTAATAAAAAATATATTCAGTATTTATGTTAGAGTTGCAACAAATTCGGCAGTTATTCTATGTTCTGCCTATTTGATAATAATTTTACTATTTGGCCGAATGGTCTGCCATTCAGCAGAATACCGAATAATTTAATCGGCATACGTTGGTGATACTTTCTTTTTGTAGAAGTTATAGCATACAATCTTCACGCTTTTTAATCTTCTCGCGATCTAAGGATCCATTTTCACGTTTACGCTGTAAGCGCAATACAGCGCAATACACGGAATACACCCTAAGTAAACGGTCGAATCTGTCATAATACGTACACGTGGTGATACGAAAGATACGATCAGGAATATCTCGCGTCCGCATTGTTTCTGTTAAAATTTGTGCCGAATATTTGCTGACTATTCGATTATTGGACACATAACTTTGCCGATCATTCGAATAAGTGTCAAATATACTATTCGATGCATCTCTAATTTATGTAGATGTAATGAAAATTTTTAAAAAAGTAGCATTTCACGCATTTTGCATATATATGTACTCAATATGACCTAAATATATGTTTCTCTCATTTTCATAAAAGAATGTTAGAAAAATGAAAAATAAAATAATTCAATATTACTTTTATAAGATTTATAAGATGTTTATTAACATACAGACATGTTTGTTGACATATAATATACAAAAGACATATAATATACAAAAGACTGTTTTTTGCAAATAATGAACTTATCTACTTATTTATGCCTAATTTTTTATTTACTTTCAGGTCATGAATTATAATTTAAGTGTTTAGCAGGTACATTAGAATTCATGATCTAGAATATCAAAAACCAGTACAATCAGTATATATATGTACGCAGTATGTCTAAGTTGGCTATATTGGTTCTATCGAGAAAACAAAGAGTTTCCTTCCTTTGATTATAGATAAAACATTGTGACAAAAAATATATATTTTTGTTACTGTTTATAATATTGTAGCTCTATATTTATACTTTACAACGTTATATCCTACTTAGTTTATGTGTTAAAGTAAGAATATATAGAACTATAATAATATAAATTACTGAAATTAATAATCATCTTTTGGTTACTTATAGAATATGATTACTTATCTATATACGAAATATTACATCATGATTACAATATTCTGCATTTTAATTTATTAATAATAATAAAATAAAATTAAATAAGAAATTGATGCAATCGAATCAAACGGACAACCTGCGTAAACTATTACTGTTATCTATTGAATTAATTGTGTAATTATCTACAAACAGTGAATAAGGCGTATTGAGTACACATTCATATTGAGTCCGATTACCTTATATTATCGTTCAGAAGTTCAAGAAGAGAGAACACTCGTGATTTTCTTACAAAAAATTGTTAAAAGAAGTCTTAAAGTTTTGAAAAAATTTTTGGAAATTGAGAACCTTAGGAACAATTTTTTTCTGTTCTTTCCTTTTTCCTATAAATTCTTTAATATTATCCAAGTAGAATAAAAACGTTGAGAAACTGTTGAAAAAACGTTTTTCCGTAACATTGGGTAACAGTTATGAGTATTCGTGTAGGAAACATTAAAAATAACGATTAATTAAAATCACTGTAATTGTTAAAAAAAACCACTACACTATTTTAAAACATTTTTTTATCCCCTCTTTCCCAGTAAAATATTTTTTATATACAATTAATCCAGTTTTATTGCTAAAATAAATTTATTTATTTAGTATCACACATTTCTCAATACACATAACTAAATAATAATTTAAAAAAAGTTTATTTGGGGAAATTCAGCTTTATGACTGTTTTTCCAAACGGTTACCCATCCAAGTATAATCCATATTCAAGCGTTGCTTGACTTCTATGATCATACGGGAACTAAAGTAATCTTAAACAGTTTTAAAACAAAGCGCGCGCTATCATTCCTAAACATTTTATAAACGTTGCTGTTTTACTTGAGTTACAGTTAAAAAATATTTTATAAAAATAACCTTTTACGATATTATTATAAAAATTACCGCATCATTTTTTAAAAGTATATTTTATAAAGAAATTTTAATTTCTTACAAAGGAATTTTGCAAATTATGAAATCCTAATTTCAATAAAAATTTGTTACTTACAGTTTACATTTATAGTTTACAAATAGATAAATTTAGAAAATATCTATAGTAGCAAACAAACAATATTGAGAGATGAAAAATTCTACTTCTTATAGTAAAGCAATTGTCATCATATCTCAAAAACTATTAAAGATATCAAAAACATATAAAAGTTTCATAATAAATTTATAATCTTCATAATAACACAAAAAAATAATTTTTTAAATTTATATTTTTAAAATTATTTTTAAAAAATATTAATGACGTACATAAATAGATGTAATTTTATTATGAAACTTTTTGTATTAAACAGTTTTTCATATCTGAAATAGACATTTTTTTGTATTAAATGTTTTTGTATTAAATATTTTTTTATATCTCGAATAAATTTCGAAATATGACGAAAAAAGCTAAGAACTTTATGGGAGTATAAGGGAGATTTCAACCTTCAAAAATCGTTTATTTTATTGATATTTTCTAAACTAATATATTTACGTATATAAACTATATGTATACAAAGTTTCATTACAAACAGAATTTGACACTTCGCAATGTTTCCTAGTCAGGAAGCTTATTTTGAAATACTTTTTTGTTAATTTCTATCCAATTATGTTTTATCAAGTTACAGCGCTTCAAAGTAAAAAAAAAAAAAAAAATATTAAAGACATACCAATTTTTAATTTTATATTTAGAAACAAAATCGTCAAAAAAATGATATTAAAAACATTAATAAAATTTACTGTATTTTTCTTCATTAAAATGTATTTTTCAAAACTATGATTTTTTTTCCAGCAAAATACTTAATTTTTCATGAAATGCGAAAAAATCGCAAGTGTTCTCGAATAAATAAATAGTAATGTCGAGAATATGTCTGTAGTTACTTATATGTTGAGAAAAAAGTATTTCTAATTTTATATTTTTATAACAAAGTTATTTAAAAGTTAGTTTTTCAAATTTATATAAAAATATCATAACAAAATTGATTTTGCATATTTTTATAATATCTCACTGTTAAGAAAATTTTTAATTGAATTTACATTAACACATTATTAATTCATGATGTAAATAGAAATATAATTGTCAAACTTTCGACTGGATTGAAAGTGTTGTAACATTCTGGACGATACTTGTCGATCTGTAATTCTGTGAAATATTCACGAAGTGTATTGGATATTACAAATAATTCACAGTATAAAATCAACCATATCACAAAGATAAATCAATAGGACACAAATATCCTATTAGTCTCTTCACGAATTGGGAAGGGTTTTCATGATCGATTATGAGCGTTAATGGTTGCATCAATGGATTCCTGCGGGCTAATGTAAATATTTGTAAATATTTGTATGTGCAAAGCAAATACGTTACGCGTAACGGTGGAAGGGAATGAGAGTTATTAGTAAAATGATCTGTAATTAGGGTTGTCTCAACACGGAGACCTGATAGAGAGTCATGAAAATACGATGAAATCGTTCAAAAGGCTTATTTAAAATTCGTCCAGATTTCACAGAATACTTACCTTTGAGTTCCGTTATGTATTAATGTACTATTGCAAAAATAAAAATTTAGAATGAATACAGGATAATTATAAAGTCCCACCCTACCCTTTGGATATTACAACAGGTGTTAGATATAGAAAAAAACGGCAGAACATAGATTCAATCATTTTGATGCAGCTTTTTTAGAAAAAAAAAATGTCTTTAATCCTTTCAAAATAGTAAAGGCGAGAGGTAATTTAAAAAATTTTTTATGAGAAAGAAGTTGAACTGTGCACGTTGTTTTAAAGATCTTAGTTAAAAGAAAAATTATTGCGCAAACTGTCATTACGATGTTTTTTTAAAGTTATAAGGATTTCAAAAATTTTTATGTTTAAAAATAACTTTTTTTCTAAAGTACAATATATTTGACAAATTTATAAAAAAACAAAATTAATAACAAAATGTTGCTCTTATTGTGTACTCTTAAGGGGATGCTGGAGCGATGGCCGAACTTGATCAATGTTGATAAAACAAATTTTGAATTCCAAATAAAATATTACGCATATCAAAGAAACATTACATACATTAAATAAAACATTACTTACATTAAGTAAATCATTAAGTAAAAGTTACGTACATTTCTTGTCCTACTATATTCTACATATCGCATGAATGCGAGGTTATGTACACTCAAATCTTATGTACTTTTTTATTTCTTTTGTCAGCTTCAAAATCATAATTTGAAGGTCTCATGATATTCTTATAAATTATTCAAATGCGAGAAAATACTTTGTTTCGATATATACTTGAATATATTTTTACATATGTAAAAAAATAACGTGATAACAGGAAACTGTAATTTACAATTTTTGGATAATTTTCATACAGGTTTGTATTTTTCCAAAGCTATTTGCGTTTTTCTTTTATTCTCGAGAAGGATTTTTTTATTCTGTATAAAAAAAATGAAATAATTGGAAAAATGAAGTTGGAATGAGCGTTTCATTGGTAACTGCAGCATTTCCTTAATGTCTTTTGCAAATATCTTCATTGCAAGACAATAATACAATTTTTATATAAAACGAATGTTGTTACGAATCGACATCAGAATAATAAAATTGAAATATTCTCATTTTTTGACATAAATTCGATTGATTTGGACTGTATTATTGTTTATGCTTTAATAATTAAATTAAATATTAAATTAATAATTAAATTAAAAAAATTTTTAAATAAAGATAATTAAAAAAATAATTGAAAAATAATCACATTCGATCGATAAAACAGATGATTGTAGAATCCCTTTAAGGGAATGCTGATGACAGCCGATGTCAACAGACTTTTCTAATTTCGAATTAAATATATCAATAAGATTATATCTATAATTTATTTCTTATATTATCGTTCTGTTATATAAATGCATCTGTTCTTATATAGATAACATATTATAGCGCTATTTCTTATAAGATCCCACAGAAATATATAATATATAAGATCCGGCACCAATTGCTAAGCACAATTATTTCTCTTTATATCACTCTGAGTCTTTTCTGAGTTACGTATGTAATTGTAGTTAAATATGAATGTTCCCTCCTTGAAAATTTAATTTAAATAAAGTCAAGATTTTTAAAAGTAATTAATTTGGAAAATCTTAAAGCTGCACTTTAAAGTGTGTACAAGGTTAATCCAAAATAAAAAGGTCTTCAAGATATTTCAAAGCTGACTTTAATATA
>Ga0157363_1006483_pt1 | contig 11008 bp, 7 predicted proteins | sample AttsexASBM1_FD_111477 | JGI IMG/M metagenome (GOLD analysis project Ga0157363, IMG submission 111477) | Fungus gardens microbial communities from leaf cutter ant in Ribeirão Preto, State of São Paulo, Brazil - Atta sexdens ASBM1 | ecosystem: Host-associated > Fungi > Mycelium > Unclassified ...
AGTAACGACCAATCAGATTGACTATCACGTTCTTTCCATTCTCTCCGAGCAACCTTTCCTGAAAATACATCTTGCATTCCCATCGATTACTTTCTTACTTCATGACAATGTCGTGAACATGAGACGCATGCGCATCGAAGTGACGCGCACTGAGCGCGATGCGGTTCCGGAGTTCGGCGGCCTCGTCAATGTTCGGAGTATTTTCGGGCAGTTTCGCAAGACGCGTCGTCGGACGACGGTAAGTACAGTCTGTCGTCGATTGACGTCACTCGTCTCCTCTTTTGCTCTGAAATCATCTGAAATATGAGCGCCGGTGACAGAAGCCGCGCTGTCGCGTTGTGTCGTCGTCGTCGCTGTATCAGCACAAAGTGTACAATCGTGTGAGGAAGACGAACAAGAAGAAGGACGCAGAGAAGGCGGAGAGGAAAAACGGATAAACGTCGCAGCGCGGCGTCGCGAAAAGGTCAGCCCCTATCGAGCGCCTCGAGAGTAGTCGAGAGGAGGCGATGTCGCTTCTCGCGGCCGATGACACGTCCAATATAATTCGCGAAAGGGGGAAAGAGAGGCATCTCCGCGCACGTCGCGTGCGTTTGTTCGTCTATCCTTCCGTCCGTTTTTCTATCTACCTCCTTTCCTCGAGCACGTCCTTGAACGTCGACGCCGGTTCCCCACGAGATCTCTTCGCGCTTCTCTCCATCGCGTCGCACTCCAGTGTCTATTACGATATTTATCTGCTGCCATACAGCATAGTATCAGCCAGTATCTCCTATCGCTATCGTACTAAGATGCTGACACACTCCGATCTTAAGCTCTTTAACAACGGGAATCGCGAAGGGACTGCGTAAACACGTATGACATATGTATATCCATCTACCGAATTTAGCGCTGAACGCAGCGGCTGTTTCGTCGACGATGGAATTTTTTGATCGAGTATGAATAACGGCCTCGTGCCTACGAATAATTTACAAATATTATGACGATTGAAAAATGAGCTATGCGAGTTTTTTCTGATTGTCATCATTCTGCCTGTCTTTTTTACTCTTCTTCTTCCTCCTTTTCATTACGAAAGCACAATGACCTTCATGTTCTGACGGAGCAAATTTTATTATACGCGCGTGTTTCCTAATGATTTCTGCGTCTTTTGAAAATCATCGTGTTTATTAAAGTTCACGGCTCACAAAAGTAAGTTGACACCAGCGGGATACAAGTCGAGCCAGCTGAGCACCGAGCGACAGCTGGAAAATCGCATGACAGCCTCCTCCGAGTTTGGATTTTTCCTATGATGAAATGTTTTTCGACAGTGCGAGAGAGAACGGTTAGAAGAACGTGAGACTTAGTCATGCGTTTTAAAGATCATTCGTTGATGTTCGCAATTACTAATACAGTAGTTACATTCCTCCACGAACGCACGCCGCTGTCCCACTTTACGTTCCTTCTTTTCTCTGTTTCGCTTTCCTCCTCGGTTGCTCAACCCCGCCCGCTGTCAGTCGGCAGTCCGTACTCGCATCTCTTATTGCTCCGGAATAAACTGCTCCGGAATGAGCTCCGATCCGCTAATTAACAGAGTTTCGAGTCAGGATGAATGAATCTCTTTCACGCAACCAAATGTTTCTCGCTAATGCTATAGTTTTATCGTAGTAATTAATGCGATAACAATGGAAACCGTTAGAAAAATGACTCTGTTGACTAATCATGAATCTGCTTTAAAATAAGAGCAGTATCTTTACATATCACTCTCGTGCGCATTTCATGTATAAAAGGAATGATTTTATTGCGGTATTTAAAAATTTAGATAGGAGTTAAATAGATATTGAGTTAAAAATAATTTTGTTGGACCATCAAAAGAATTATGTAGGACACTTAAGCATGGGTAATCGATATTGCAAAATTTTTTATATTTCAATAATCAGTTTGAACGTCCTACATATAATTATTTTGATAATCCAACACAATTATTTTCAGATCTATTTATTTAAATTTTTAGATACTTGAGCAAAACCGTTGATTTTAATGGACTATTAAAATTATATGGGACGCTTAAACTGATTGCTAGAATGTCAAAACTTTTATAGTACTATTCATCATGTTTGAGTTTACTATAATTATTTTGATGGTCCAAAAAATTATTTTTAGATTTGTATTTAGCTAAACTTTTATACTTCAGCAAAACCATTCTTTCCGTGTAAGTTTAGACATGATTTAGACAATCACTGAATGTGTGTCTGTATAATCTGGCTAAATAGACTGGCTAATATCTGGCTCACTAGCTTCCCTTTATTTTTTCAATAAAAAATCTCTTAAAATAAAAATATTAATCGATAATTTGTTCTCAAAGTTCGTTATCCCATCGAATAGAATATATGCATCGAGTCAAGAATCTTGAGTGCATCGCACCGAGAGATTCGATCGGGTCGCGTCGGATTAAACGAGAGTTTCATAGTCGATAGCTTCGTGCCTCGGAAAACTCGTGAAGCGGAGAATGTCGGTCATGTTGATGATATTTTTGGAACGATCAGTGTTCTTATGATCCATTGAAGTTACGATGCAATCGCCGCCGCGGGTATCTTTCGATCATCTCGTTATCTTTACGATCGCAACGATAAGCTTCAATTGTATCTAATCTCACATTGATAAACATTTTGATCGCCGGACAATGATCATTTCAATGACGATAATCGAATATAATCTTCTTGTTTTTTATATGCAATTTATTCACGGTATATTTGCAACGAGACAAAATGCAATGTTTAGTAAGCAAACGTATTCATAGTGTTACATACTTAACATTTGCTTACTTTATAGTAATTATAGTATATTTAGTGCATGTACGAAAGAACGATTTTATTGAAGTATTTGATGAAAATTTAACTTGGTAATAAATCTAAAAATTTGTTCGACATGTCAGATATCTAAACTTATACGGAAAGAATGATTTTGCTGAAGTATCTAAAAGTTTAGCTAAATACAAATCTGAAAATAATTTTTTTGGATCATCAAAATAATTATGTAGCAGGTTCAAGCATGATGATAATATTGCAAAAAATTTAGACATTCTCAATCAATTTGATGAACTTCTTTATCTAATTATTTTTATAAAATTCTTTTTAAATTTGTGTCTAGTTAAATTTTTAGATACTTTAGCAAAATCCTTCTTTTTGTATTTAATACTTACAAATATATTCATTCGATTCTGGGAAAGATTCATCTAATTGGGGAATGAATTAATTAGGTATCCGGGATCGCAGCGATGTTCAAGACGACCACCTGTAAGATGTTGGTCCAAGTGTCGGCCGTACTGCCAGATGACAGGCCAATAACTGCCATTAATGTTGTGGAAGACTTAGACAAGTGTCCACCCAATTTCACAGTGGTACGCGAATTAATTCACTATATTTATTATTGCTCGTCGCGGTGGTCAGAGATGATTGGTATATATCTCGTTAAGGTATCGAGAACTTACGATCAGGACACCGACGCTGATTTATGGAGGGAGAGTGGACTGTTCATCAAGAAGAAGGGTAGATATATCTGCTTCTCGAAGACTGAGGGCCAGCCAAACTGCGTGGTCGAAGATATCATGGTGATTAACGAGCGAGACACTCCGCCGGAAGGATACAGCATGATCTCCTACACCGTGGATTCGAGTAAGCCTTTCTGTTCGACAGCAATACTTGCCGTCTGCGAATAAAAAAATATGCAAATTTTTACAAATAAATTGCGGTAAATGTTGCAGGACAAAAAGCGTGGCGGAAAAAACAGGTGTGCTACAAAATTAGGAATAAGGACCTGTGTACGAAAGCGGTCACAGATATAATAATATGCAGCAGGACAACTCCAAATCATAAGATTTACTCCAAACTGGCTCCTGTTGGATTTTCTGCTGCTGGGTATCTCTTCAAACTTTTAATTAGATCGGCTTTAAGTTAGCTTCGTGAATTTTTTATCTATATTTTTGTAACAACTCAATAGAAAATAAACGCAATAACAAATTGCCGTAATGTATTTTATATATATATATATATATATATATATATATATATATATATATATATATATATCTCGATAAACACGGAACTTTGTGTGTTGGAAATATATATGTAATATAAAAAGTTAATGTAATATTTTTATCGCAATGTATATTGTTTCTTATACTTTTTCTTTCAGTACTATAAATGGTGTTCATGTATGCTACAAGACCGTAGATATCACAAATGCGAATTTGGATTCGCAGTCGTACGTTAATATAGAGTAAGTTTCAGCACAAGCCAAGTATCGATTTCGTGCTATAAATATACGTATTTTATGATACTTCCAGCTTACTGCAAAGTCCTTCTCCAAATCCGTCGAATGGAATCTTTCACAGGCCAATCCCTGAGAGGCCCCCGAAACCAAAGTTCTCACCAAAACCACCGACCAATGGACTTTATCCGCAAGTCGGCAGCACCGCTAACAAGGATGACGAACTCGGCGATCGAGATTATGAGGTTTTAAGTCCTAATGCAAGGATCAGGCCAACGAGGCCCGCCCCACAACCGCCTATGTCCACGACATCCACCGTCACATCAATTTACGGTACTCTTCCGGGATCGTCCGATCTCGACGGGGTTCCGTTCGCGCTTAATCCTCGTCTTATTACTAATCATAGTTCTGCCAGTGTGAGTATAATAATTTGAAACTTGTACAAAAATTAAAGTGCAATTAAGACATTTATTTTTACAACTTAATGATATTTTTTTTTCTTGATAGAACAAACTTCCTGTTATCAAAGTATGGACACAGAAGGACTTAGACAGAGAGGTACGTGTATTTTTTCAATTTTTAAAAATAATTGATAATTGAGACAAATAATTAATATGATGTTTTGTTGCAGTTCTTCTATGACTTTCGTGCGGAAAGAGAAACTTGAAAGATGACAGCTTGCCAAAACTAATTCGAATTTTCGAGCGTTTTTCCGCAGTACTTGTACGCGTTCGTATCCGATATAATGCTAACCAACAAGCGTAAATGGAGTGCCTGAACGAGTGATTTGTACTAACCCGCGAGAGAATGAAGCCTGCATGACGCTTAAAATGGGGATTGTGTAATGTTTAAGAAGGAATAAGATAAAAAACTTATCAATGTACGCATTTCTTCTTCCACGCCCCATATTTACATTTTGATACTGGTGATAACGTTGTCATATTTTTATAGACTTGCGTTATTTTTTGATAGAGAGTAGAGATTATATATGTAAAATATGTGTACACATAATGTATCATAATGCGAGATTTTCTGCGCATCTTAATATCGCATATCTACGCTTCCAAACACGCGAACAAACGCATAATACTGTTGAGACTAGCATTACATTCTTGCCGCACATTTAGCGATAATTCAAATGCGTGGTGAGATTGCATGCCATAAAAAGTCATTTAATTTTGTTGTTCCTTCCTTTTTTTTAAATATATTTTTTACTCAGAGATTTGAATGTTTATTGTATAATTTTCTTTCAAAGTGCTGCTTTTCTTCCTTTACCTGCAATGAAGTATTATTACAAATTTTTTTTTCTATATATACTTTATCATTTGTAATTCTGTTTGAAAGTATGTACGGTTGTGTATAGAACATATTTAAAAAAAATCTAATTTTAATATTGACGGAACACAACGTTCACTCCTAATCTTCTACTCGAGTTCTATTTATAAATTCATACATTGCATAAATTTCTGTTCGATTGCACACTTGTACGTGAATGTAATTTAAGATAGAAACTTGTATGTTAAACAATAATTTAATAAAAGATTGATGGTTGAGAACTACCAATGCATATTATTTATCAAAATTAAGGTAATGAAAGATAAAGATTTCTTTCGATAACGTTTTATAAATTAGAATATACCAAAAATCGAGACGAGTTACATTTTTTTTTACATATCATATAAAGACTAATAAATAATTTCACAGCAGGAATAGTTAGATCAACATTTTATAAACAATTTTTCCGAGAAAGGATTAAATAAATTAATCACTGAAAGTGCAACTTCGAAATCTAACGACTCATGTAGCATATGAAAAATAATGTAATTTATGTGTATATAATATATATGTTAATTACTCACACATTATCGTAACGTAATTAAAGAAACAAGATTTTTTTTTTTTTCATTATTAATTCCCTGTTTCTCGATCAATACTGTATAAAATTTCATTTGCACTTTAAAAGTGAGAGTCATTCGCTGTGTACGAATACAACGACTATAAAATGTTTTAATTTAATTAATTATCAGCGAATTAAAAGATCAAAATCTTTTGTAGTTCGCCTTTATCGGCGAATTATCGGCCGACACGGCGGAGCGAAAAATATTTTTAGCCGGCAGAAAATTGGCCAATCGTCAGACGAATGGTCCAGTCCAGTGCCTGACGTGCGTCGTATTGCCGGCTACAGTCGTCTGTACTCCGTGCCTTTCCAATACCGCCGTAGCCTTGATTCTGCTCTTGTACTTTACGTCCTTCGGCTTCAGCATGCTCTTGTGATTGCTTAGCAATCTTGAGGGTGTGAGGATCGACTTGTTGCTGAGGCCGGTCGCCTCCAGAAAATGATCATATCCGCTTCCGATTTCACTGTTGCCATTACTATTACCGATATCATTGCCGATAGCAGGAACATTGTTGTTATCTTTGGCAATGCTGTTCTCGTTCTGACCAGCGTTGTTGAATCCCACGTGACCAAGTCTCTCGGATCCGTCACCTTCAGGCCGATCGGGATCGTCCGACAGATCGCACTCGTCTAGATTGAACTCCTCAAAGTTCTGTCGGATATCGAATTCCTGCAATGGAAGAAAAAAATCGTTTTTTTTTTATTTTTATAGAATTATATATATATTTCTCAAAACATTTAATACATTTTCATAAGAGATCTTACATGTTCAAGTTCAGTGTGACGGTCCTTCGGACGATTTCTGTCCTTTGTTTGTTCCTCGGGATCGCCGATCTTGAACTCTTCGAAATGCCGAACGATGTTCGTCACTCTGGCCGCGTTCTTTCCTTGATCCTCTTTTTGTCTTACTTGGAAAGACGAACGCACGTGGTTAAATCTATTCTTCCAGAATCCACCGTCTTTCATTTCTCTCGCCGAGCTCCTGGTCGAACCTTTCGCTTCATCCATATTCAGATTCCTTGCTGCCTTTGATGACGAAGAGGATATCAGTCCCAGAATGCTTCTTTTTGTAGGATCCACGCCTCCTGGGTCCTGCTGCCTTTTTTCATCAATTAGAAATGATGGACTAGGAATTTTCTTCAGGATTAGTGTATTGTTGCGAAACTGTGGTTTCGGCGGCAACGCTGGTGGCGTTCTGGGCGGCGTTGGCGATATCGTTATCTCTGGTAACGACTCTATATCTTCATAATCCAGATTCTTGGCGATAGTTAACCCCCTTGCAGACATCTGCAGGCAGGTCTTCTCCTCGATTCTCTCCATTTTTAAAGGAGGACTACTCTGTTGGGATTTCGTTGGAATCTTTCTCTCTTCGACATCGACTTTGGGCTCGATGATGACTAGTGGGATCGCCTTGGACTCCTTGGAACCATCATCGTCCGGATCCTTTTGGACGATCCTCATGCCAAATTCGTCTTCGGATACATTCGCATCGTTCTCCGCGGTCTCTTCCTCCCTTGATGAATCTTTGTTATCCGTAACGGACTCCTCGGAATTTTTCCTTTCTATCTCGGAACCCACTGACTCGATATCGGACAACCTGGCTGGCTGAAAACGTACGATTCTGCCACGATGTTTAAACCTGCGCGGCACCGAGAGCACCAAGTTCTCCTCCTCTTCCATATCCTGCAGCAGAATCTGATTCACGCACTCCAATACAGAATTATGATTACTATTTGGCCGGTAAGTGCTGTGTCTGAATACATCATCGTTTAATCGATCTTCATCCGGATCACTATACCAATTTCCACTGGTATCTTCCACCGTCAATTCAGGCATCTCGATTTTTACCTCGCTGCAAAAAAGAAATTGAAAGGACCGTCTTTAAGGAACAAAAGAATGTAATGGAAGAGAAAAATAAAATTAAATATCTAATAAAAATTTTGATGGAGAAAAGAATCACTTGTAACGTACATATTGTTATTATTGCTATAATCGTCTTTTGTCCTCAATTGCTCCGTCCGCTGAAGATTTTTCTCATTCACCTCGTTGCAGGCGTTAATATAAATCGGTTCTTCTGTGTCTCTCTCTTGACTGCTAATCAGAGTGTTAGTCTGTTCCTCATCCTCTGACACAAAATTACAGTCCATCCCGTCATCCTTGCTCTCCGTTCTCGCGATACCCACCATTTCAATCATATTGGAACTTTTCGTCGACATCTTCTGACCCTTTGTCCTTCTTTTCATCGATACTATCGTCGTTCCACCCTTTTCCGTTAGATCCTCCTCGTCCTCATCTAAGATCATCGTCGTCTCGTTTTCACTGTCAGTCACCGTCGTCGGTGTGCATCTGCTTGAGCATTTGTTCAAGGTTGAGCCAGGTGACACATCATCCGTACTCTCACCCTCGCAAAAACCTTCCGTGCTGAGCAACGAAGGGCTGCCCTCCGTCGTCGTCGTGACGATAGATGCGTCCGTGTTCTCACTGCTAGTCAGACTGGCCTTTGAGATATCGCTACCAGCGAAACTATTCGTTTTCCTCACGCTGTTCCGGTCCAGTTCGTCCAGAATACTAGACGATACCGGGTTCAGCCGTGTGATTATCTCGCACTTTAGACTTGCAATCTCTTTGCCAATACCGCTCTCCTGCAGCGTTTCTCTCTGAAAGAGATTAATCGAATAAGTTTAAATTTAGAAAATACAGAAAAGTATAGAATTCACTTCTATATTTATCTTTTTTTTTTATAAATTTTTTTATAAATTAAAACACGAAAAGGATGGATTTGTTGAAATTTAGCTAGATCTGAAAATAATTTTATTGGACCATCGAAATATAAGACGCTCAAAACTGATTGCTAGAATATCAAAACTTTTTGCAACATTGCTATCGTGCTTGAGATTTCTACATAATTATTTTGCTGGTACAACAACGTTATTTTCAGATCTAAATATAATTAAATTTTTAGATGCTTCAGCAAAATCGTTTTTTCCATGAAGTTGCTGATCGTAGATAGGCTTATATGCTAATTATTACATGGTTTTCTCAAATTACTTGCAAATTGCCAAAGTCCTTCTGCAGATTCTTATCCATATTGGTGTTGACCTCGACATCGACGGCTAGTGTGGTTCGATCGCGTTTGCTCTTTATATAGTTTTTTGTATATCGCCTGAGCAACGCGATCTCCAATTGCTGGTTTCTGATAACATTGTCCTTTTCGCAGAGCATCTGCCTGATAGACTTCTGCTCTTGCTTAAGGCGCGCTTCCAGGAACAGCAGTGCTCGTAGTATCCTCGAAAGCTGTTGATCTCGCAAAATCTTCTCGGATTCATGATTGGCGATACGATGGTCCAACTCCTTCACCAGCTCTCGGCATTTTTTCGTGGCGGTTTTCAGGGCGTCCTGAGTTCGCGCCAGTTCCTGCTTGAGCGTCCGAACCTCGGTTTCCATCTGAAAAATAATTTCAACAAATAAATCTCCAGTTTTCAATGAAATATTTCACGAAAAATATTTTTCCTCATGTTAAAGATTATTATTACGAGATCGAAATCTTAATGACAATCCGATCAGTTTGAATTCGATCTTTTCTTCACGAAAATATCAGATCACGAATAGAACTTACATTTTACAGACATAAATTAAATATTAAGAAATTAAAGTTTTATCCGATTAAGAGAAGATAGAATAACAGATTCTTTTACAGAGTCTCTTTATACATTCTCTCTATCATCTAAATTCCTATATCCTCTCAAGATAAACGACTCGCGTTGTGCACAATGCGGATCGTGACGAGATAGATATTCATCGTGCATGCGAGTACGACGTACAGATCGAAGGAATGAATACCGCCAACGTCTGAACAAAATCGAGGAACAATGCCGGCCGGTCTTCGGCCTTACTTCGCGCGCGAAAGAAGGAGAGTTTCGACTGAACTGAACTGACTCGAGAAAAAGAGACGTCCACGTTAGCTCGTTCAGATGCAGGGGGGTTCGAGACCGGACCGGCTCTAGGACCGGAAGGACCTGACCCGACCATCAGAGAACCGGTAAGTTATGGCCCGGTACGGTGCGATAGAATGATCGGCGACGGCGATTCCATTGTTAGGTAAACAATTTCCAACTTGACGCATTGACTGACCAAGGATAAGCGGAGTATTTGCATTTTGGGTCATACGGTGACGTGCAGTGAGTCCCATTATTATCACAGCGGTCAGTTAATGAGATTCTTTTACGAGCTTGGCAATGATTTGAATGACGATTTCAATCGAAGGGCAGAGATGAATTAGGTCTCGAGAATGCAAATAATTGAGAACTTTATGTAGATATATTTAATTTATTTTCGAAAATTATAAATTTATGTTTTTGCAAAAATAAATTTATTTCTCTAAAAATTTGTAATTTTGGATTTCAAATTCACAGAGCAAAAATCGAAAATCTATTGTAAAAACAATATGTAAAATTACATAAATAATATATGTGTATTAAAAATTATTATTTCTAGAAATATATAAATTGTGCGTTTTTAACAAAAATTAATACTTTATCTCTCGACTTGTGTAAATATATCTTAGTATCAATAAATTATATATAATAATAATACATAATTTTTATATACACTAAAAAAAAATATAGTCAATTTTAATAAATTTAGTTCAATACTGCCAACTAAACATTTTCTTACAGTAAATAAATATTTATTCAGAAAAAAAAGATTGTTAAATTAAATTAACATTTCTTGTATCAAATAAATATTTTTATATTTAATAAACATTTAATTGGCAATATTCAACTAAATATTTATTAAACTTGACTATATTTTTTTTCAGTATATATATATATATATATATATATATATATATATATATATATATATATATAT
>Ga0157363_1006484_pt1 | contig 11007 bp, 2 predicted proteins | sample AttsexASBM1_FD_111477 | JGI IMG/M metagenome (GOLD analysis project Ga0157363, IMG submission 111477) | Fungus gardens microbial communities from leaf cutter ant in Ribeirão Preto, State of São Paulo, Brazil - Atta sexdens ASBM1 | ecosystem: Host-associated > Fungi > Mycelium > Unclassified ...
AGATTTAACAGGTAAAATTTACTAAAAGGTGGAACAACTATCCATTATGCCTCTAGCATACCAGCGCGATCCAATGAGTGTACAGCTTCATCGATATTTTCATTCTAAAGATATACTTTCATTGAATATCGTATGTCGCGCGCGACGAATATCGCCGGAGTTATTATAGCTCTTGCACACCAACGCGACATCCAGATTGTCAAAAATTGATAATATTGCACTAATTTTATAATTTATTAGTTTAGAAAACGTATTTATGCATTTAAAACTCAATAATACTTGATTTTTCTTCAAAATTGTGATTTCAGTGTTATCATCAAAGGCCAGTATTCATAGTCATTTTTTTATATTCAAGACCATTTTAAGTTCTCTCACGAATCAATCAGAGGGCCGCATTAGCGTCTTAAGACATTACTTAAGACGGTCTTGAAATAAGAACTGACTATGAATATCGGTTAAATTTGGTTATCAATAGAGACCTAGTTTCCGAGGGTTTAAATCATATCAGAATGTAAGAACCAACTACATTCGAGCATTCCTCTGTCGTTTAATTGTAACAGGGCAATACTCGACTGTAGTTGGATGATTCTTATATTCTGATCCCGTTTAAACTCTCGGTGGAAACTAGGCCAGAAATAACTGTGATTGTATAAGAATTGTCCACGATTCAATTGCGCACAAGCCAATTACAGCGCTAAAAAAAAAATAACTCTAAACTCCGTACGCAGACGTCACTGTAATTGGCAGTGGGCAATTGCTACAGCGCCTAATTGTACCCCTCCGATAACTGCAAAGAAAAAATTGTAATTTTTCGGTAATATATAGGATATTACAGCTTTACAAATATGCATATTTATTTATGTAATACAAAATGAATTTAATATATTAGCCAAATATTTATGTTAATATAACAAATTTATTCAATTGTCGATAATGTCAGCGTTCTTTAATTATTTCTGGGCTCTTGGGGTCCTTTTTATACCGCCGAAAATTTGCCCAGGATTGACGATCTTTAATAATATGGATCTGAACATAAGAATTGTCGTAACACTTACTTATAGACTTAAATTGTAGACGTAAGTAACGCACACGCTTTGGCGTATGACGTACGATTTATTGCCACCTCTCGGAGACACGACAATAAGTTGTACATCATACGTGAAAGCTTGAGCGTTACGTCTACAATTTAAATTAATAGTGATTTCAGCTCACATGCACTGGTGCTTATCAAGGTGCTATTGTACACTATTAATACCTACTACCAGTATATGTTTCGTCAGGCGAACACGAGATTCATAAAATGTGAACCTTAATACCGATCTATAATATTAATCGCGTGCGATATCATGATCGCAAGCGTCCAGTATTTGAAAAATAGTTTTGCTATTTTCGATTGTTTGCATTCACAATTTTCGAGAAACCTATCCGGTTTGAGATGACTGATTTTCATTAGAAAGTCTCAGGGAGAGAGTGGCAAATTGCATCACGTAAAATGCCTACGTCCAATCAGGATGTTTACGAGGCGACCAATTTTCGCCAATTTCTTCCATGGAATTTTGATGCCCATACTCAATCAAAGGAGACAAATCACGTAATGCAGCTCTCTAATTTTCACTTTCTTCTTTGCGATTTTTTTAGGATACAAACCGGCCATATTTACTCCGATTTTATTGCGATGGCTTCCGTTTCGAATAATACGAGTAATGTAAATACATATTACAATATTATATTATAATATTAAATATTATATTACTATAATTTTAATTTAACCTGCAAAATTCACTGTTTCATCGGACATTTTTCGCACGATTTCTTCGTAATTTTTTATTTTTGCTCTGCCTTTTTTTTATATTCTATCAATATTAATTCATCGTCACTTGATGACGATGGTGTAAAAAATTCCAGTTGAGTACATATAAATTACTCATAAAATCAAAATTGACGCTTTAAATTAGATATCAATTTTCAAATGAAGACTATGCCTGGCTACGGTCCACTTGCTGCTACGAACGTTTCGAAACATTTTTTAATTGGTCAGGTAAAATTCTTTCTTCCAATTAGTCAAGTAAAAATTTCAAAGCGTTTGTAGCATCAAGTGAATCGCACCCGAAATCAGATACTAGCGACAAAATTAATACCACGTGATCACATACTGCTTTTCAGCGTCTCATAAAAGCACCAAGCCCAACAATTACACCAACAAATTTATTGAGGTCACTTTATGTATACTTGTGCGGTGTACCGAGTTCAGACAAACATGCGACATTGGCGAGGAATTGCACCATTCAACCAGTTGAATACACCAGCACCGACACCCGAAATATGCAGTTGGTGCGTCCCAGCCGAAATCACTATGAACGCAAAAACGAAATAGAAATTATCAAATACATGTTTTATTAACAGTACAATAATATATATTAAGGATTGTACGATTTAATCTGTTTTTAATACATTTTTATGGCAATTGTATGTGACAGCTTTATGTGCACTAGTGCATCCCAACCGAAATCGCTATTTCATTGTATAACGGTCTTATATGCACCAGTGCACATTAATGTATCCCAACCGAAATCACTATAAGTAAGTGTTACGACAATTCTTGTGCTCAGATCTTGGCCTATCTCATCGGTGATCGTGTCATAGTATAACAGTAGCGCAACTCTCCTGATTTTATGTTTTCCAAAATGGAATGCATATGCGCAAAATAAGTAAGTTGCCCAGTAACGTCATCTAAACTACTATCTCATTTCTTCCTTTTTCCGTTCTCTCTTTCAGGGCCATTTAAATATTGTTTCTCTTTAACGATTTAAGTACGTTGTTTGTTTTCCAGCTAGATTGCTTTCGTTTTAGCTAGAAAATTTGCGTTTTGTGTGATGCAATTTTAATAATTTACTAAAAACGATCTAACAGAAAAACAAGTGTGCTGAAGTCGTTAATTAAAATATTTTTACAGTATAATATTTGTACAATATCATACAACATTTATATAATTTTATATCTTCTTATTTTTGTATTTTGTTTTATTTTGCAGTGCATTACAATTATAAATCTATTTCTTTTAATTTTATTACATTTAGATTAAACTTTGATGTACAAACGATCGAGAGAGAGAGAGAGAGAGAGAGAGAGAGAGAGAGGAAAAATAAAGAGCAGCTGAGAAAGAAATTCAGATGACGCTACTGGGAACTTACTTATTTCGCACATGCGCACTCCATTTTGGAAAACACATCAAAGATGCCGACAGAGAGTTGCGCTACTGTATATATTGTGATCATGTCGTTAATCGCGCATGAATTATGAGCATTAATGTAGAAAAGTAATCATTTCTCAGTTTGTGAGAATTTCCGAGGGAAAGAATCGAAGTCCTTGTATGTGTGCAGTGCATTAATTCGCTGCGTCATAGTAGCTACCCGATTTATTGACGTTTATTTTTTATTCAAATACTATCAATTTTACAGAAAAACTGCAAGAGACAAAAATCATTTATTTTCATCTCATAGAACTCTAAAGCCGGTCAGATCTTATATATTCAAGACCGTCTTAAGTACAATTTTAAGAAGTCACGAACCAATCAGTGGGCCGCATTAACGACTTAAGCATTACTTAAGACGGTCTTTTAAGAAAATAAGAATCGATTATGAATATCGGCCTAAGAATTTTTTCAGAATTTTTTATCAATCATCAATTTTTTAGTACTGCATTTTCTTATTTTCGATAAGTCGCCACTACTCAGCGATTTAATGCACTGTATACTGATGGTTCCTGCACACTGGACACGGAAACATTTACCGCACGGCAAAATATGATACGGTAGCCAATAAGATTATAGCTCCTAACATGTGACTGGTTACCGCGTCTCATTTTGCCGCGCGGCAAGCGTTTCCGCATCCAGTGTGCAGGAGCCATGAGGCCCGTATTCAGAATGCGCTTACAACGATGCGTACTAACATAATTTATGACGCATATTATAGAATTTTAGAGATAAAAGCGCGCTTTTATCAAGAAAAGCACGTTCTGAATACGGACCTGATAGTATACAGAGGTATGCAACTTCTGCTTTTGCCTCAATTTAGCGGACCAATCACCGATTGTTACCTATGGGCCGTACTTTTATTATAGGTACTCTAATTTCCATGGATTTAACCATCTGTGCCCGACGTGCAACATGATCAATATGGTAGTTACATACCTCGCAGGTGATGTAGGAGCTAGTGTTGATTGTATATAATATAGAAAAACAATATGATTCTCCAGTGAATTATCACAGCGAGTAAGCGTCCTACTAATAGTCAAATCGTACGAACGGTAGGACTGAGTAGGATTGACTAGGATCGCTATAACCAAAGATCTTTCAAGTTCTTACGATATAAATACTTCAAAAAAATCGACGTACGTAACATTGTTTTTAAGCTATTTTCAAGATTTGTTTATTATTTTTCATATATAGAAAACAGATACAAATTTTTCATTAATATTACTTAAAAATATGTAGGGCTTTGAGAATAAATCAAATAAATGGGGATAAAAAGAAAGCCAATTAAGAACTTAGCCGATTATTGCACAAAGTTATTTATTTATCAAAATTAATCCACATATGTCTGAACCAATGTTTTCGGTTTTTCTCAATGCGAAAACATTAATTAATTAAATAAATTATACATTATAAATTATAGTATATATAACATTAGAATGTAGAACAAGAGTTTAATGCCTATTACGATCGAAGCTGGATTTTAAATTTTTGCTAGGACTTTATGCTCAATCTGGCATCGTTATAAAAATTATTTAAAAGCATCTAGATCCAGCTTTGACTATAATAAACATTAAATTCTTGTTGTATATTAATATTATACATAAATTAGAGTTGTGATTTGCCACAATTTAAAATACAATAGAACATATATCTACGAAACACATTTTGTTACTGCAATGGAGTCAGTAGTTACAAAAGTAAGATGCAAGTTCAAGCGTGACAATTGTTCTGTTCGACTTATACTTTTTTACGTTTTACACTTAAAATGAGATAGATATACAATATAATATTTGGTACTGAAAAGAAAGAAAAGGTTGAGTGTAAAACGTGTAAACAAATTGAACAGACCTAGTGAGTCAGTTGACAAAATGACCAATGTGTAATACCAGACGTTTTGATAAAATAATGATTCAAGCTGAATCATTGTGATGTTACGATAAATTATGTGTCAAATTATAAATATAGAAATAATAAATATAGCAGTCACTAATCAATATAACAACAGATATTATGTATCTTAATTATATTTTAAAAAAGATATATATATATATAAAATCATTGTATCTCAGACTTATGTAAAATATATAAAGTCGACTTATATGAAAAACCAAATTAGTGAAATTATTATTGTGTTTATATCTTATGAACATTGAAACTGTAATGTATAAAGTAAATCCAAGTGCTTATTACACAAGACCTACCTGTCTAAAATCAAATAAGAAGACAAATATACAAATAAATAATCAATAAATTTATATACAGTGTGATAATACTAAAATCAAGAAGCAACAGAATTCTGTAACTTAATAATAATATCGGGGATAATAATTATATCGGGGATCAAGAAATTCCGAATCAGTTTGTAAGTTCAAGCTATTAATCTGTTTCTTAATCGCTTCTGAACTTAAACATCTATTGTAATACTGTTCTTTGTCTAATACTATCATCATAATGGCTCACAAGGAAAGACACATTAGTATTTTATAGATTTTGATCAGCTTGAACACCAAAAAATAATCCTTGTAGCAGTAAATTGTATCTCTGCATATTTTTCGAAAAAAATCAAAATTTAGATCACGATGACGGATCGTTTTCAAATCTGGGGGAATATCTATCGATTCCCCCAGATTTGAAAGCGATCCGTCATGACTCGAAAAATTGTGATTGATTTTCTCGAAAAATACATAGAGGTGCATTTACCGCTTTACAGGGATTTTTTGGTGTCTCAGAATAATCATGTAAAAGTTGATCAAAATCCATGAAATACTTATGTGAGTCTCTTCTATTTTTAATCATTATTTTATCAGAACGACTGATGTTACACATTGGTCAATTTGTCAATTGACCACTGTCACATCTGAACTTGTATCTTACTTTTATAATTATTGACTTCATTGCGATAATGAAATGACCCCAGATATATATTTCGTGTTTTTTAAATTACTTTTGTTTTTTAAATTGTATTTTATACATATTTTAATAGATTAATAAATAGATTAATAAATAGTAATATCCAGATAAACAAATTGAATAAGCTATAATTAGGTAACAATGGAATATTTATTATTCACAACTACAATTTTCAACGGTAAGTTTCAACTTAATACGTTGATCCGTTTCGACTTAATCCTCATCAGCCGTAAAAGTACATAATTATTCCATCCGATTAACATATTATGAGGATCATCTCGAATTACATCTTCGAATTACAATAGCTAGCATAACGGAACAATCATATTATATTTAGTCAAATTTGTCAAATTTTAAACGATGTAATGATAAGTCATGTATCTAAACCAATTCAATTAATAGCAAAAAAGGACAATCGGTATAAGTAAAGAAGAAAATTCCAGTAATTCTATTGTTGTAGCTTAATATCAAATTATATAAGATGGTTTAGCTGTATTTCTACATAAAATTATTGCTATAATAACCTGCCTGACAATTGTCGAAGAGCTAATAGTTTCGATCTATACAAGCAACTGGTAAAAAATCAATGATTCGGAGTTATTAATTTCTTTGGATGTCACGTCATTATTTATCAATATCCCTCAAGATCTGGTTATTGAAAATATTAATAGAAGATGGCAATAGAGCAAAAAACATCGATTCCTAAGACAAAATTTATATGCAATTGAATTTATATTATCTTCCATGTACTTTAAATTCAATAACGTTATAAACAGATGTTAGGTACATCAATGGGTTCTCCTCCCTTTCCCATTGTGGCTGACATTACTCTATAGGAAAAGTTTTGAATATGCTCAATGTTAATTTTTCATTTTACTTCCGACACGTGGATGACATAATTATGGCGGCCTCCCTCCGATCAGATTTCGTCTATCTGCAAGATTCATCTGACCTTTAATAGCATAGACATCCGATTACAATTTACAATTGAACGAAGAGAACCATAGCATAAGTTTTTTTAAACCTATAATATTACTTATAATGGAGGATGATGTGATAACAGTGCATTGGTTTAAAAAAAAGACGTATTCGGATATCTCTCTTATTTGTTTAATCACTCCCTTTGAGTACGATCCTTGACTACAAATGCTTCGAAACTTTTGATTGACCAATCGGAAAAAAGAATTTTTTATTAACCAATCAAAAAATGCTTCGAAGCATTTAGAACATCAAGTGTAGCCTTTGCCATAAATTGGCATAAATTGCCATAAATTGTCGTATATAATTTAGTGGATCGAGCAATTTTGTTATCACATCTTAAGTTTTACGAAAAGATCTTAGAAATGCATTTAAAATTTTTTTGAACAACGGATATCCGTTAGAATTAATATTTAAATTGTTCAATATAAAAATAAAAAAATTGCTCTCAACAAAAATTCTACGCAAGAACATCACAACGTTCATATTAATAAACGAATAATAATAAAGTAATCTTTAATAACAAAAAATTTTTTGTACTTCTGTTCATTCATAGTGTCACACAGTCCACCACATGCATGATTAGTAAATCAATCTTATATATATATATATAGGTATAGGTTACAAATGCATCAACAAATTAAACAAATTTATAAAAACGCATAAAGATAAAAAAAGTATTGGGAGTACAAATAAGTTTTTGTAAAAGACGGCGCCATTAATAAACTATAATTAAAATTGTTTGATGTAAAACGACATATCGTAAGACTGGACTTCCGGCAACACCATAACCTTGAAATATTAGCGATTTTGTATCAGCATCATATATTTTTTTTTGTACGAAAATGTTGAGTTTTGAGCTGAATAAGCATCATTTGCGGAAATTTTTGATTTACTTCTTTAATTTGAAGAAATCTGCAGCTGAGGCTCATAGATTGCTTGTAGAAGCATATAGTGATGCTGCCTTAAGTGAGAGAAGTTATCGTGAGTGGTTTCAAAAAGTTTAAAAACGGTGAATTTGACGTCAAAGACAAAGAACGTAGCGGAAGGCCGAAAATATACAAAGACGCGGAATTGGAACATTATTGGATGAAGATTTTTGCCAACGCAAAAAGAACTTGCATTTACATTAGGAGTGACTCAACAATTTCATATCGTTTGAAATCAGGAATGATTCAAAAGCAAAGGAATTGGGTTCTATATGAATTGAAGCCGAGAAACGTTGAACGCCGATTTTTCACATGTGAAATGCTGCTTGCCAGGCGTAAATGAAAGGGTTTTTTGTATAGTCACTGGTGATGAAAAATGGATCCACTACGATAACCCAAAGAAGAGAAAATTATGGGAACCACCTGACCATGTTTTAACATTGACAGCCAAGCCGAATATTCATGGAAAAAAACTCATTTTGTGTATTTGGTGGGATCAGCTTGGTGTCGTGTATTATGAGTTGCTCAAACCGAACGAGACTATTACTGGGGCTCTCTACCGAACACAATTGATGAGATTGAGCCGAGAAAAAACGTGCACTACTATTCCAGGCATGACAAAATTATTCTCCTGCATGATAATGCTCGACCACATGTTGCGGCGCCGGTCAAAACCTACTTAGAAACACTCAAATGGGAAGTTCTATCCCACCCGCCGTGTTCTCCAGACATTGCTCCTTCCGATTACTACTTGTTCCGATTGATGACGCATGGTCTGTCTGAGCAGCACTTCACATCATATGAAGATACCAAAAATTGTATCGATATGATTGGATAGCCTCAAAAGATGAGCATTCTTCCGATGCGGTATCCACATGCTACCAGAAAGATGGGAAAAAGTAGTGGCTAGCGATGGCCATTTGAATAAAACATTATGTACCGTTCTTTCACAATAAATGCTTAATTTTTGATAAAAAACGGCGGAAATTTATTTGTACTCCCAATATATTCTGACAAAATAATAATGTTATTTATAAGATTCAATGTAACAATTGCGACGTTTCTTATGCAGACGAAGGGGAAACTAAATACCAGAATAAATGGGCATATTAACAATATAAAACTTGACTCATCTAGATTCGTTTATAACGGAATATGCAGGATTAGGTAGTGCTAAGTTAAAAAGATAAAAGTTAAAAAGTTAAAAAATTAATTAATTTTATCTTAGTTACAATTTAGACTCTTAACTTTTTAACTTTATTTATATTTAACTTTATTTATATTTTATCCATAACTTTTTAACTTTAGTTACATTTTTAACTTTAGTTATAATACATTATCCGTAACTATTAATTTTTTATTTAATTTTTTTGAAGTTAAGTCTCAGATATAATACGCGGCAATAGGAATAGCTTAAAATAAGGTGGAAATTGCAAAAGTGAACAAATTTTCTAGCTGTTAACTAATGAAATTATAAACATTCTAGTGAATTTGCACTTTTGTTAATTTTTATCTTATTTCAAATTATACAATCGACCTCCAGATTTCAATCTGTCAGAAACCGTGTTTTAACGTATCTAGTTTCTGATAGGTTGAAATCTGTTATTCCTTACTATTAAAATATAACTCAATACCATCTTCGGCTCACGTTGACCGGCTGTTCAGTGCAGGACTCATTTCGATAACTTGCGAGAAAAGATGTCCGAAATGGCAAAAATTTCGAAATGGCTTTATTATTTAAATTTAAAAGGTGTAAATAAAATATTCAAACAATATACATAATAATCTATGTAAACAGTATATATGAACAAAACATATAAATAGAGAGAATATAGAGTATTTTCTAAATGAAGTATATAATTATCATTTTCATTATTTGTAAGACTGAAATCCTAGAATCATAAAATAAAAAAATAAAAAAAAACAAATTTAACTTTTAACTTTTCAATTACTTTTTTTTTTATTAATTTAATTTTTAATTCAATCAATTTCATTATAAATTAACTTGTATCTTAAGTTAAATTTTCAAGGTTGTTAACTTTAACTTAACTTAGTTAAAAAAAATGTAACTTACCCAACCCTGCGAATGTATTGCAATACAACTATAGTTTCGATTGGAAGAATGTTAGAACATTAGATACTGAAACAAATTACAATAAAAGATTATTTCTAAAACTTTGCATATAAAAGAACAGTTAAATGGTGTAAATTTGAAAAAAAGATACCGAATCTTTAGATGACATATGTTTATCTATTAAATTTAATCTCGAATAATATCAAAAACGACAGCGCTTAGTTTCTTTGTTCTCTTGATATTCCGATATGCTCACGGTATCATATGCGTTTAAATTCTCTCACAGTTAAGATTTGTTTTGTATCTGAAAAATAATCTATTCTAAGTTCCTTACTTCGCATTCGTAATAGATATAGCTACAAGCTTACCAATATATATAAAATTTGCCTTCATGACTATTGTAAGTGTTGTATAATCTTTATTCTCAATCCATAATAATTATGTATAACTTCATTTGTTTATATATAACTGAAAACAATTTTATTTATATTCTGATGTACTTTTTGATTCATTTATATATATATATAAATGTATAATATATAATATATATATATATAATATATAATATATATATTAAATGTAAATATATAATATATATATATATATATATACCATCTTGAGCAAAAAGTTCCCAAAATTACTACCAGGTGATGCTCTGAGTCAGCTGATTTGAATTTTGTTTTTTTGGTTAGGTTGCCACATCTATCATTGACATTCCCATCAAATTTTATCACCATAGCTGACATTTGTAAAAGTTACGCCGTCTTGAGTACATCTATCTCTGCACGTATTTTCGATTTTTTACAGTTTTAAAAATGGAGTTGAATTTGCAACAACGAGTTTGTATTAAATTTTGCGTTAAA
>Ga0157363_1006485_pt1 | contig 11007 bp, 16 predicted proteins | sample AttsexASBM1_FD_111477 | JGI IMG/M metagenome (GOLD analysis project Ga0157363, IMG submission 111477) | Fungus gardens microbial communities from leaf cutter ant in Ribeirão Preto, State of São Paulo, Brazil - Atta sexdens ASBM1 | ecosystem: Host-associated > Fungi > Mycelium > Unclassified ...
AGATGCCCAAGTTTATTGTATGACGTCTATGATCTATTTATTTCAACCACCACTTACCGTTAAAGTCATCTAGGAAAACGGCGGAAGCAAAGTTGTACACTTTATAGTTTATTTTATTTTCTTATTACAATACTAAAATTTGAAAAGCATATAATGACAAAATTAATCTAAACTTTTCTTGTATGAGTATTTAAAATGCAACTATAAATTTCATTGCGACGCAAAAATTAATAAAATAAGAAAATAATGTATTTTGTTAAAAGTAATATAAATTAAAAGAAGAGCTGATGAGCCAAGCTGGTTAATTTTATGTATGAGTTTGTAATTATAAATTTTTATACACAAAAATTTAAACAATGTTAAGAGTTTCAACTCGAAATATTTTATTTATTTACAGAGCAATATAACCATGCAATTTTTACGTCTAAAGCTAAAACGTTGCTCTATCCAACCAGAAATGATGACGTTGAAAACATGATAATGAAACATGATAATGAAATCTATATAGAATCTATGTCGATTCTATATAGATTTCATTATCATGCCTGGGTATATCGAGTGATATAAATGCTAATTTAAAAAAAAATAGAATATATATGCATTTGAGCTAAAAATATATTACTTTCCTTCTATAACTATTGCATCAATGAAACTTTATATAATACATCTTAAATATTTAAAGAACTTATACAAAAAACAATATTAAGAATACATATATAGTATATTAATAAAATTCAAGATTGAATTATTTAAAGTAATGAAGATCCAGTTTCGATCGTAATAGGCATTTTTCTAATATTGATTGTATTATACAAAAAAATTAAGATTTTTGCAATTATCTTATAATATATATATTTCCATGCATTTCCATTAGAGCACAGATAAAATACTGTTTCTTAATAAAAAATTATTTTTTTATACACATTCTAAATCATCGCTACATTTTTTAATTTTTGTATTTTATCCATATGGTATATATATATATATATATATATATATATATATACCTCAATATGGACTTCTGTTTCTGGTAGAATAGGCGAAAATGTACTTGTGGATTGCTACATATAATAAATATAGGTATTAAAAGAAACTCGGATTGGTAATAATAATGTTCGTTTATTTATTATCACATACAATATCTTATCGCAACAACAATGTAACTCGTATATCTGAATAAAAAACGAAGAACAGCAGATATCTAGATGGGAAATTCAACATATTCGTGAGAACGCTCCATTTGGTCACGGAGTGTATGAGTCTAAGCGAGTATAAGGCATGGTTGAAGTATAATTGAAAGTGTGTGTGTGTGTGTGTGTGTGTGTGTGTGGGTGATGAAAGGAAGGTGAGAAAATAGAATGAGAGTGGAACGGAAAAGATTGTAGCAAATAAGGAGAAGTTAGAAAACAGGCAGTAGGGAGAGAGGCAGAGGGGGGTGCAAAGGAAAAGAAAAGCGAGAAATGAGTCATAGAATAAAGAGGGTATTGAGGGATTGCAAGCGGGAGGAATCGGCATAGAATAGAGAGTGTAATAAAGTTAACGGAGAGAGTAATTGGAACAGAGAAAGTAATTGGACAAGAAAGTAACAGATGGACAAGTTCTTAGAGAAGGAGAGGAGAGAGAAGCGGGGTAGCGTGGGGGAGAATATAGAGGAGAGCAAAGAGGAAATAAGAGATAATGGAAGAGGAAGGGGGAATAGAAAGGCAAAAGGAAGAAATATTTAAAAGAAGTAATAAATTAGTAAGATTGCTAGGAGAAAGAAAATGAGGGAACTTGTGGGAGAATTGGGGGAAGAATTAATAGCAGAGGTGAAGGGATGAGAGTAATAAGTGAGGAAATAGGAAAGGCGACAGAAGATAGAAGAAAATGTTGAAGAAAGAGATGGAACGAATCTAGGAAGAGTGGAGGATTACAGAAGAGAAATGGAGTAAGGAAAGGGAAAAATTTAAAGGGAGGAAATAGAAGAGGAATTAGAGAAGATGAAGAAGGGAGAGACGAGGGAAGAGAGAAGAATGGAAGATAAGGTTAAAAGAGAGGGGGAAAAAGGAGAAAGAAGAGGAAAATGTTAGGGAATTAGAAAGAAGATGAGAGATGAAAGAGAGAGGGGATAGAAGGAAGAATATCATAATAAAGAGAATAGAGGGAGACAAAAAAATGTAAAGGAAAGAATAAAGGAAATCTGGAATGTGGCGGAAGTAGGAAATAAAGACAGAGAATTTTGGAAAACATTAGAGGTGGTTTTAATAGAATCATGGATAGAAGAGAAAAACTGGATGAAAGTTAAAAGTTGTCGAAAGGAAGATGCAGGGAGCAAGAAGGAAAAACAAGAAAGAAAAAACGATGGGAGGAATAATAGGATAATAGGAATTAAAAAGGAATTAGCAGAAAGGGAGAGGAAATAAAAGAAGAAAGGATAATAGAAAAAAGAATTAAGTATGGAAAGGAAAAATTAAGGGTTGGTGAAAAGGAAACTAGAGCTGTTAGGAAGATGGATAGAGAGGAGAGAAGAGGGAGATAAGAATGGTGATTGGGAGGGATTTTAATGCAAGAACAAGAGAGGAGGGAAGAAGGGTTGGATTAGAACGAGATGAGGAAGGATTAGAAAGAAGGTCAATGAACAAGAAAGTGAATAAGGAAGGAAAGAGACTGATAAAGTATATTAAGGAGAGGCGATGATCGATAGTAAACATCAGGGATGATGAGAAGGGAAATTGAATGAACACTGGGGATAGAAGGGAATCTGTTAGACTATGTAGTGAATGAGGAAGTAAGGGAAGAAGCGATGAGATAGGAGAGCAGGCAGACTCGGATCCCCCCCCCCATAGTAAGTTTGAAAGACTTTAGAATACGCCCATAGTAAGTTTGAAAGATAAAAAAGGGGGATAGGAAAAAAGGAAGAAGGAAAAGAGGAAGAATAGAGGAATATGGGACGACGAAGAAAGAGAGCTTTAAAACAAAATGGAATTAGGAAAAATGAAAATAGTAAAGGGAAAAGTGCAGGAAATATGGGGAAAATTTGAAACAAGAATGAGAGAGACTATGGAAAAGATAGAGAAAGATAGAAGAGGAGAGAGGGGAAGAAGGAAAGAATGGGATGAGGAATGTAGAAAGAAAAAAGGGAGATTAAAAGAGAGTTAAGGGCATAGAAGAAAGAATTAAAAGAGAGATAGGAGTACATGAGAGAGAAGAGGTAATATAGAGAGTAATGAGAAAGAAAAAGACAAGAAGGAAAAGGAAGTAGAGGAAACAAGAACGGAGGTGTGGAGAATGATTAACAGAGAAAGGAAAGATGGAAGGGATTAAATAAGGATATAGAAATAAAAGAGTAGGAGGGATTTTTTCGTAAACAATTAGGAGTAAAAAACAAGGTAAAAAGAGGGAAAAAGAGAAGGAGGAGCAAGGGGAGAGAGGGATTTGGAGAGGAAAGAAATAAACAGGATAATAAGGAGGCTGAAGGATGATAAAGTGATAGGAGTAGATGGAGTGCCGAATGAGGAGACATGGAGAAGGAATAAAGGAATAAGCGTGATGGTTATGCAACAAAATATGGAGAGAAGAGGAATAGGCACAAGAATGGGGAAGGTATAGTTGTAATTAATAAAAAGAAGGGACGGGGGAGATTGTGGAGGATTATAGGGAGGTGACGATAATGCGTTGTACAAGGTATATACGATGGCATCAGCGAAAAGATTGAGAGAAGAAGTGGAAGGGAAAGGACTGATTCCATCGATTCAAATGGGATTCAGAAAGGGGATGGGAATGATAGATAATATATACACGCTGAATTATTTAATAAACAGGCAAATTGGAAAAAAGGAAGGGAAAGCGGCAGTGTAGATTTGAGGATAGCATTTGATTCGATGGATAGATGTTGATAAGGTCTATGAGAGAAAGAAGAATAAGAGAAGGATTAGTGAAGAAAGTGGAGGAAATGTTAAGAAAGGTAAGGAGTAAAGTAAGAGTAGGAGATGGATTGGGAAGAGGGTTGGCGGCAAGGGGGATAAGACAGGGATGTCCGGCAAGTCCAGTACTGTTCAATATAGTAATGGTGGATTTAGAAGAGGAAATGAGTAAGGTAAAATGAGAAGAGATAAGAGGAGAGAAGAAGATATATTCGTTGCACCATGCAGATGATGTGGTGTTGATGGCGAAGGAGGAAGGGGAGAGTATGCTAGAAAGGTACTTGGATAGGAAAGGGCTTGAGTTAAATGTAGGGAAAACGAAAGTGTTTAGGGAGAAGGGAGAGAGAATGAATTGGATGGAAAGGAAAAAAGATTGAAAAGGTAAAAGAGTACAAGTATTTAATGTATATATTTTTATATATTATATATTATATATTAATGTATATATTTCAAAGGAATGAAGAACAGGAAAAACATATACGGGAAAGGATAGCAAAAGCAACAATAATGGGCCAGAGAAGAGAAGATTTGGCGGAAATTGGAGAAGAAGGATGTGGATTAACACATTAGTATAGACAGTAATGGGATATGGAATAGAGATGTAGGTTTGGAAAGAAAGGGAGGGGATAGAAAAAGTACAGGAAAGGTTCTTAAGATGGGTGCTTGGGGTAGAGGGAAAGACACCGGAGTATTTAGTAAGGGAAGAAATGCAGAGGAAAATGATGAGAAGCAGAGCGGGGAGGAGGGCATGAGATTTTGAAGAAAGATGGATATGGAAAAGGAAAGCAAATTAGCGCGGGCATGTAGAAAAGAAATAAGAAAGAGAGCGCTAGGGGGAAGAAATGTATCAAAATGAGAGAGGGAGATGGGATAATTTTTTAAGAATAGAGGAATGGAGATACAGGAGTGAGAGAGACAGGGAATGGAAAGAGACAGAAAGTCGAGGAATTAGAGGAGAGAGAAAAGGTCAGGCAGAGGGATGAAAAATGGGAACGAATAAAGAAATTGAGATTTAATAGATAGTATAGATATGTAAAGGAGGAAGAAGTGTCGAAATATCTGGAGAAAGGACGAGGGAAAAGTAGATGGCAGAGAATAGTAAGATTTAGGCTTGGAAATGAGATGATGAAAGATAGGTATTAAGAGGAAGAGAATAGGAGGATGTGTGGGTTGTGCGGAGGGCAAAGGGAGACTTGGAAGCATATCTGGGAAGAATGCAGGAATAAGGGAGAAGGTAGTTGATAGGAAGTAGAGAAGGGGGATTGTGGAGGGAGAGAGGGAGAAGAAGATGGATGGATGAGGGAAGTGGAGGAGAAGAGGAGAGTGAGGCAGAAAAGGGAAAAGGGGGAGGGAGAATGTGAATGAATAAGAGAATGAGTGAGAAAAGAAAAGAAAAAGAAAAAAAATGTAAATGGAAACAGAAGTCCATAGGGAATAGGAGAGGGAATAGCGGGGCGAGCGAGTGCGAATAGAGAGAGAAAGCGGAATAGTTATAAGTTAGGTTAGATTAAGTTAGAACAAATTGTGTAAGTTAGTATAAGTGCTTATACATAAAATGTGTAATCCTAAGGGAAAAAACAAATGTATATACATACATACATATATACATATATCTCAATGTGAGCTAGACATAGGCTATAATATGTATATTTACATTTACGCAATTTTTTTTTGCTGTAGCTAACTGCTGAAGTCTAAATAGTAACATTTGATATTGATGTGCATGCGTGCGTGTGTGCGTACATCAATATTAAATGGTGTCTCAGCATATATTAAGTTGTTCGGAAAATTCGTTTCAAATTTTATTAGCCCAAAAAAAATTGTATGTACATCTTCGTTAAAAATAAACGAAATTTAAATTTAAAAAAAGAGTTTTGAAATTTCTACTTTCAAAGCTTACTATATTTTTGTGAATTTTGTAATTTTGACATATATAAAACTACGTTGAAAAAAATGAAAGAATTTTTTCTCATTTTATAAGTCTATCACCAAAATAAATTTGTGAAAATTTTCCACTATCTATCGTAAAAGTCCTCGCTACAAAATTATTTTTTTTAAACATTTCTATAATTTTTTATTTTGAATTAAATAAAAAAAAGCAATCTGAATTGATTGCTCATTATTCCGACATCTAGTAACTAGCATCGCAATTATCTTATAGACTTCGTTTTGATTGCATAATGGATCCAATCTATCCTTTCGTTTTTTAATATAATAAAATTTTTAAGCGAATTTGGAATAAAATAAGTTAATTTACAGTTGAACATATTAACAATTGGAGAGAATTTCTCAGATATGAATTTCACATAAGGAATTGTGAAAAACTTCTTAACTTTTTTGACAATTCTTTTTTTAACAGTTCTGTTAGTAGTATCCATATAAAATAATTAAATTCTTTTTTGTAGAGGAAAAGATGAATTGTAGTGGATATTCATTATTTTAAAAAATATTGATAGAATTGATTAGATTGCTAAAACCAAGATGACATAAACGCATTATTTTATCCACAAACTTATAGATTACGCCTCTTTTGTGACAAAGCGGATGCTGTGAGTTAAAATTGAGAAATCTGTCGGAAAAAGTTGTCTTGCAATATTCATCAAAAACAAGACTTTGTTTCTCAATCAATAACATAGTGTCAAAAAAACTTAATCTATCGTCAATGCCAACTTCTACAGTAAATTGCAATCTAATGTGTAAAAAGTTAAAAATTTTCATAATATCATTAATGTTTTCTGATGGAACCGCTAAATGATGTCAAATAAAATAATGTCATCCACATATCGAAAATAAAACAACAACCTACCCACCAATGTACAGATAACCTTCTCAATTACAATTTCCTCTAAGTTCTGCATAACCATATCCATATTATAACCAGCAACGATTGGGGACAAAAGTCCCATAGGAGTCCCAAAGATTTATTTAATAAATTTTTTTGTTAAATATAAAAAAGTGGAATTTAACATCAAATGAATAGCAATAAAAAATTCTTCCAAAGGGATTTTAGTTTTCTTGGATATGCATTCCCATCTCTTAATGATACTAATTCAGATATCAATTCTATAGGAATATTAATGAATAACGAAACGACATCCAAAAAAATCAATAAGTAATTAAATTCGAAATGAACATTCTTTAATTTTTTGGTGAGATGGAAGCTATTCTTAATATGGCTAGGAGCTCCAGGTATAAAATTGTTAATAATATTATGTAAATACAATGAAAAATAATATAATAGGCTATTAACATATGACACGATAATTCTTAAGGGGTTATTCTATTTATGGATCTTTATTAATCCATATGCTTCGGGAATGCTACCATCAGTCGTGTGTAACCTTCAACTTGTGGAATCGTCATAAAGTTTTTACCTTTCCATCTAACAAGCAAGAAATGCAAATTACAAATTAATTTTTTGGTAGGATTTATCGATTTTTTCGTATGTATCACTATCCGAGAGAATATCTTCGGAGGAGACTCCTTCATTTTTGATATATATATTTATTCAAAGCAACCATGACATTCCCTTTGTCAGCAAAGATAGTGATCAATATTTCCGGATGTTTCTTTAAAAATGCTTTAGTTATATTTAATTTACAAATTACAAATTACAAATTAATTTATCATTAGGCTTATTAATAGGAAATTGCTTATAAAATTTTTCAAGAATAGTAATTGAATTATTTTTCTCAAAATTGATAATCTTATCAGGACGACCATATATGTATATTATTTTCAATGTTTTATGAATTCAATTACTGTTCTATTCATGTTATTTTTGACAGGGAATTCAAATCCCTCATCTAATTGCAGTAAATATTGTACCTCGATAGGAATATCAATGTTGCTCAGATTAATGACTTTTTCATTAAAAATATCAAAAGAAATAGCCTCTTCGAAATTTTCAGGAGAAATGTGTATTTGTTATTTCTGTATTGTGACTTAATTCCCTATTGTCAGAATTAATATTAGATAAGCAGGATTATTTTGACAATTATTGATAGAAGTCGAAACAAATATAAGAAACCGATTTTATTTGAGACTTTTTTAACTTTAAATTTTTTTATCTTAATCAATCAATTTTCTTTTCAATCTTACATGTTCGTTCGAAAAAATAAAAATTTTTAAATTGTTCAGATATTTAAAAAATTCAATTTCCATGAAAGTTGGCAAGACATCTAACTTTTGATAAAATGTAGTAATGATATACCCTTCCTATTAATCCAGAATAATATAAATTATTGAAATGCGGTAATTTACGATATATTAAATGTTTGTGATTTTCCATGCGCTTTGTATTCCGTGTATTTATTGAATATGTTCAATAATCTATCCACGCGCGCCGTGTTCAATAATCCGTCGCTGTGAAGTGAGGCGCGATGGGCTGTGCTACGAATTCGCACGGCGTGACTTCATCACACATTTAGACGTTTTCTTTTTTAATTCGAAAACTACAGCGGATATCTTAAAATGGTATAAGATGTTTTCCCTTTGACTCTATGCCTGCAATGCGGCTCCTTATGTAAGAGACCCTTGTATGTGTGACAACACAAACTAGAAATTAAAGCCTTAAACGATCTAGCTGGATTAAGGTACTATAAATGTGAGTATTCGCATATCCACCATTTTTATTCCTTTCCTCACTCCGCCACTGAGCTGAGAAGTTATGGTCGTTACGATTGTTATAGGTTATAGCTTCTAAGCTGTTGGAAACCTTGTAGCTTCGTATTTATATATTTCCGTACTTCGAAATTTTACCATAAGACTAAGAGATCATAAGAAAAGAAGGATATAAAAAAATTGAAATATTATATATTAATAAAGGCAAAAAATTTATAAATACCTTATTGCGTTGCGGTAAACTGTATCAATAAATCAGAAAAAGATATTTCGAAAAAGGTATTTAAATTTCCTGCGGATAATATTCGTCGATTAACTTATTGTAGTGCTGTAAAATAAATACATGACTTGTGAATAAACACTATACTTCCTCGCAGATGAGAAATTTCAATCCTTTTCTTCAAATTGACATACATACAATATTTGGCACCTTATCTAGAAATAACCTAAACGTCAGACACTTTTCAGGTCCACTAATATTACGATAGATATTCAATTGATTTTGAAAGCAAAAATGGAAGGAAAGGAACTACAAAGCAGCAAATACAAATCATAACCTGTAATAACGTCACAGCTCAGTGAAATGGGGACAGAGCAAAGAGTGAGAAAAGGAATAAAAATAGTAGACGCGAATACCTACGTTTCTAGTGCTCTAGCTGGATTTTAAGAGTCGACAGGAGAGACTCGACAATAAGATGCGAGATCAGTATTTTACAATATCTTACACAGTTTATTAATGAATATGTTGCAGGTCAAATATATTTTTATTTAATTATTGAAATTATATGTGTATTTCTAAAAGTATTAAACCGACAATTAACAAAAATAATTCGACATAGTATGCGGCGAATAGATAGAAAATCAGTATTTTTATATGTTAAATAAAATCTGTTTACTTTTAGAATAAAATCCGAAAAGAAGTGTTTTTGTAATAATATTACGTTTGGTATCGATTAGTACATTCTGTTGAATGTTTCTTTTATAACTATCATCCGAATGTATGAAAATTCTGATAATGAACCAAAAAAGTGCGATAATTAATATAATTATAGGATGATGTCAATATAATTTTATAGTTCGCAAATTGAAAAGTCCCTCCATGTTGTACAATATAGAAATAATTTTTCATTTGCCTATTGATGTGATTCAGTACGCAACTCGACATAAAAGAGCACAGCAATGTTTCGCGCCATGTGTTAGCGCCGAGACATCGGAACTTAAATCGTAGGAAATTAATATAATTTATATTAATATAAGGGATTAATATAATTTAATACAAGTTATGTATTATCTAGAATGTCTCTTTCCTCTTTGTGATACACATCAAACGGCCAAGATCGCCGAGAAAGTATTTTCAATCGTTAGAAACAAGTGATCACAGAGAGAAGGACAGACTCTGAGGGACAGATTTTGAGAGACAGACTCTCTGTTTTAATAGACGAGTTCAGCTCGGCATGTCCGCGCGAAGGCTCACCGATTATAATCGGAGTTTCTATTCCTTTTTGTTTTTTCTCTGTCTCGCTCTATCGAGACAACGAAAAATAAAAAAATTTTAAATTACAAACACGGATGTGTGTTCTTCATTTTTTTTGCTAGAAACTTCGGTTTCTTGGAAATATTCGATATTCCGACAGACGTGAAAATCTTCAATCTTTGTAAACTTGTCACGGTTGCTGGAATATATATTAATCCAAGAAACCGAAGACTCTGGCAAAAACAAACGGAGAATTGACAATCGTATTTGTGATTTAAAATTCTTTCTTTTTATTAAATTATATTAATCATATACCTTTCTAACGTATAATAGCAAAAATGATTTCAAAACGTGATAATTGACGAGATATAATTTCCGTGTGCTTTATATACCGCGTTCGTAGAAGTGATCCGCAAGAACTCAACGTGGTCTCGGGCGTTAGGTGCGAGATCAGAATGTTGAAGAACGTTTCGATCCTGCTTTTTTCTTTTTTTCTTTTTTTTTTAAATGAATAACATTATTAATAAACATGTTGGGAGTACAAATTAGTTCGATCCGTTTTTTTGTGTTCAAACATGTATTTATTTCAAAACAAAATGAATGAACAGCTCAATTAAAGTATTGTCCATCGCTGCCTACCATTTTTTCCCATTTCTCAGGCAATTTTCGAATTCCATTTCGAAAAAATGACTCCTTGGAGGCGATTCAATTTTGAAACAATTTTCGATTTCTGCGAAAGAAGTGAACCAATGACTTGCTGCATCCTTCGGAATAACCAGTAATCAGAAGTAATCAGAAGTAATCAGAAGGAGCAATGTCCGGAGAATATGGCGGGTGCGATAAAATATTCCATTTGAGAGTTTAAAAAAAATATTTTTTTACGATTTTAGCGACATGAGGCCGAGCGTTGTCATGAAGAAGAATAACTTTATCATGTCTTTGCTCGTATTCCGACCGTTTTTCTCGCAATGCACGGCTCAAACGAATCAATTGTAGCCGATACCGATC
>Ga0157363_1006486_pt1 | contig 11007 bp, 7 predicted proteins | sample AttsexASBM1_FD_111477 | JGI IMG/M metagenome (GOLD analysis project Ga0157363, IMG submission 111477) | Fungus gardens microbial communities from leaf cutter ant in Ribeirão Preto, State of São Paulo, Brazil - Atta sexdens ASBM1 | ecosystem: Host-associated > Fungi > Mycelium > Unclassified ...
CTCCCGCAAATGACAAGAATTTGGCTCGTAAACTGACATTTTCAATCGAGAATAACTTTATGATGCAGACACAAATCGACTAATGTTTCTATGGGGTTATGTTGACAGATGCCCAAGTTTATTTATTATATGACGTCTATGATCTATTTATTTCGACCGCTCCACTTACCGCTAAAGCCATCTATAGGAAAACGGCGGAAGCAAAGTTGTACATCTAATAGTATGCAAAATTCTGTATTGGATGGTAGGTACAAATTGTAATCAAAGATCCAATGTAATTCATGAAAAGCCGAATTTTGTAGGATCATTTACTCATTATAGCAAGAATTCTGAGAAAATTTCTCTTTTCCTGCGGAATATGGAGAAATGCTCCGTATCAAAGATAATGCTCAAAAATCGGCAGAATCTCGACGGATTAAGAAATATTTGTGTTAATAAGAAGTTCTGTTAATAAATTCTGTTAATAAGAAATTCTAACGAGAACAAGGAGTTACGACATGCTCCAAACATAAACGAGAGATTCTGATAAGCAGGAAGTCATTCGGATACGCCGCTAAGAGGAAACTCCTTTTTCTAAGGAAATATAAATTGACTTCAAAATTTTTGTAAAAGCTAATGCAAGCTCAAACAGCAGGACTCGGAATTAAAAAAAGACGACCCTGAAACTTAAAACACAGAAATTTTCTGTTATCTTCGTGGATCGGAATTAGCCAATAAGCATCGACCGAAACTCGAAAATCTCCTAGGGAAAGGAGACAGATGACTATTTTCCAATTTTCCAACTTAAAGTGAGGAATCCTGAATTTATTAAGACACTTTAGGTTCAGAATGAATTTCTAGCCCCCAGAGAATTTCTCAATCACGAAAAAAGAGGACAGAAATTGTCCTTCGCAATCTATTACGGGCTTAATTGCTCCTTTATTATAAAGTCTGATATTTCCTGCGAACAAATATTTTCTTCAAATGGATAAGTGATTACAGGTTAGATCTTGAAGTGGCGGACGAATAAAGGGAAGTTTATCTCGAGACTAGAAAATTACTGGATCCGACATAATCTGCATTCATTAGGAAAGGAAAGGACGATAGTCTGCCGGCGACCTTTATCTGTTTAGTATTTAACTCCTCTTCGAGCGGGATCGGAGGGTGTTGCCCAATGCTTTTTCCTGTCGCCGATCTCACTCTCGATGCATAGGCGTTTCTCGATTGGGTAGTGAATGCTTGATAGGTTAATGTATCGTTCTCGAGATTAATAATGGCATTTTGATGATATTCTTGGAAGCTTTCTTCAAAGATAAGATTTTTTTTACAATAATTCCTCGCCAAAAGATATACCGAAAAGAAGATTATTGAGAAGATAATAAACGCCGGTTTAATCTGAGCTCTCCTCGAGAAAAAGAATCGGTAAAAAAGATCTGCTAAAATCATCGCTCCATCATAAATTTTCGAGATAGCTGATAGCACGTCCGGGCCCAGCGAAAGCTGCGTATCCAGTCTAAGAAAATTTGAAATGCCTCTCCAAAAATAGATAAGACGACGCTGATCTGATCCTGATTTTGCAATTAAATTCTCTTTTGATGATAGAATTGCTTTTTAATGCTGATTTACATTTCGGGTTTAGGAACTCTCAGAAAACGAATCAAGAAGAGAGTATTTTTTCATCAGAGCTTTCTTCTGCTCAGTCCCCAGTCCATTCTGCGAGAGGTTATGTCATTTAGAGGTGATCAAGTTGTTCCAAAGTTGTATACCTATTTTAAAAGCTGTCTTGTCAGAGCATCCGCATTTTCCGTCATCTGAACCCGTGATTGCGGATAAAATCAACGATATCATTGACTTAAGCGGTAGCATAGGAAGTATTTCTTTCTCGTTAGCTACATCTGTAAAATATGAGGAAAGATCCTGAAGAAAGACTGTGACAACTCTCTGCCTGCATTCAATTAATATTGATTTAGTAAAAACATAGACCTATAATCTATATCTATAAATAAATGCGGATCTCATGAACCTTCCAGTCTCACAGGCCAACAAGGAATTCTCGTCTGCGAAGTCTGAAAAAGACTTCTCACGAGTGAGGGTTGTTTCGGCATCTTGCTGTCCGATCTCGATTTGATGCATGAATTTAGATTGTCATGCTCAATTTGAGGAGAAGGTACCGACAGAGAAGATCTTCTAATCACGTCACCTAAAGTGATCATCTTTTTTCATCGAAATTGTGCAAGAGAGAAAAATCGTGCTATCTCACTTCATCTCACTCTACAGTGGTGCTATAAATAGCAGCTCTATAAAGACACTCTATAAGTTTCATAATTTTTGACGAAGAGTTTACAAGGTAATAGTGTTATCGACCCGAGCGGACTTGCTCCCATTTGGATTGGATAATATTCTACTATTGGTTGAAGTTATATATTACATCAATGGGAGAGCACAACATTATTAATCCAATCTAGGTTGTTGCAATGATCGAATACGCTATAAGAAAAGTTTTAGTTTTAGTACTCACGCCACTATTTCTGAAAAACTGAAAAACGGAGTACACTCTCACAAATATAAACAAAATCTATGCAGTAAGCGCATCTGTAAGCAATGGTAAGCAAACTGAAGCAAATTAAAATATTGTAAATATTTTCTGCACAGTTCATTTTTTTTCTCTCCAACGTGAAAAAAAAAGAGGACAGATAAATTATTCAAGAGCTAAAAATTTAACTAAAAAGGGCAAGCCTTGGAGAGCCTTAAATCTTAATTAATTTTGAATAGACATATTGGTTTTTAATTCCCCCACGAATTCCAGGTGATGCTTTCCTGTCTCACCTATTAGAAAGCAGCTGGAAAAGCTTGTGACAAACATTCTGGATTATTCAGACTACCAGCTAGCAATTAAAAAACAAAAATTTAGTAGTATTTAATCATAAATATTATGACTGCCAGTTCATGCATACATTTGAAGTAAAAGCATAATATATTTTCATTATGCATTTAAATGAAATGCATTTAAATGATGAAAAATGTCGGATTACAAACTGGGGAGAAGGTGGCCAGAAGGTGGCTTTGATTGGAGGGTCTCTAAGAAGATGAGGGGAGACGAGACACGCTACCTCTCTATGCGACATCGATCAACTAACATTTTTTCCTCCATAGTCGCGAGTCAATTCCTTGACGACAAACTTTTTTTTCCTCGAGGAGATTCTATGAGGACATCTATATGGAGATTTTTCCATTCTGCATAGTAGAATCTACTAAATATTTGTGAAAAATTGTTACCCCTGACTGTTGGGGTTGCATGAGAGAGAGAAAGAGAGAGAGAGAGAGAGAGAGAGAATGCATTATTTATTAAGCACTTTGGAACAAGTCCCTTCAAGTATCTTTCAAATCATTACGAAAAATGACATATAAAGTGAGTAGAAATAAAACTAAAAAAACAGAATAGTACATGTACATGTACTTGTATGCAAGAGGAAGATAAAAATAAGAATTGAAATTGTAAGAATATGTACACACATAAGACAATTACTCAAACATAATTGACATTGTAAGCAATCTGAGAGCATTCTAGCAACATAACTAGGACACCAGTCTCTCTCTCTCTATATATTTTCTGAAATAAATGTGCATAAAGTCTCTGCTTGAATTCCTTTATAGTTTTCGATTGATGTATTTTAGGCGGGAGATCATTCCACAATCTAAACGCTATTGAGCAAAAAGATCTCTTAAATAATTCGGTTCTACTCTGAGGCACGACTAAACAATCAGCAGAGGCCTTAGTCTATGCGTAACAAAGAACCGAAGAAAAGATTAGAAAAGAGAGAAGATGGTCGCTCTAAAGTGATAATATTATATAAGAGGCAGCCAACAAAGTACTTCTTAAGATGACCTTGAGGCAACGATTTTTTCTGTAGTGAGACGTAACATGTTGATCCCACTTAATATCATGTATAAACTTCAAGCAGGCATTTAATATCTTGTAAAGTTTTCGATCCTGTTCAGCAGTAACATCAGTAAAAACTACAGTAGTCGAAATGAAGAAATGCCAACGCAGTGATAAGTTTAATCCTTAGGCTTGAGGCAATAAAATAAATGCTTACACAATCTTAATTGATACAACACTTCCCAGAGTGTCGTCTCTTAGTCATTCCTGAAATATACTCATCTCAAGAAAAATTATTGGATATTGTGATTCCAAGATACCTTACATGTGCGGAAAATTGAATCACAGTTCCTCCAATCACCACATCAGGTGAGTGACTTGTAATCTATTACATTGAGATATCTGGGAGTATCCATAGCCTGTGTCTTGGAAGCATTTAGTAAAAAGTCGTTGTTAGTAATTTATCGTTCAATGCGAATAATATCTTTATTCACTTTTCCCATGATTAGATTCCGTGGTTCATAGTGCAGGTAAGCAAACAAATCATCAACATAGAAGTTATAGGTATAATGCCATAAAATATTTTTAAAATCTGCCAGAATTACAAACTAAAAAGCAAAGGGCTGAGAACTAAAGCGTCCCTGCGGTACACCAATGCTAATAGGAGGTGAAGCTGAAATATCGTAGCATTCATTGTACGATCGTAGATCACCTGCAATCTCCCAGTGAGATAAGACCTAATCCAGGCAAGAGAAGAGCTGGAAAAGTGCATGTCAGACAGCTTTTCAATGAGAATTGGAAGTTGTACTCTGTCAAATGCTTTCGAAAAGTCAAAAAAGCAACTGAAATCATTCTATGATCAGCCGCTTACCTTCAAGCATTCTGAGTAGACACGTTTGTGTTGAATCTTTTTCAATACGCTGACTGTCAGGGATCAAAGAGGTCCGTATGTTCCGAATAATCACAGATCTGATCATAGATTAACCTCTCAAGAGTCTTGAAAAAAGCTGAGAGAATAGAAATAGACCTATAGTATTGAACTATAGTAATCACAGTAGGATTTTTTATTTTGAGGACTGGACAAACAAGAGCAGGCTTCCATGTGTCCGGGAAGACTCCATTCATAAGTGAAAAATTGAAAATGTGTTCGATTATAGGTATCAGGCATGGAAGAATTAATTTTATCAATTTAGGTGATACACTGTCTAAGCTAACTGCATTTGACCTATGTTTACGAAGTGCATTATGAATCATCAGTGGTGTAATATAAGTCCAATGGAAGTTACTGTCGTTAAAGTCGTTTGTATTCCGAGTGACAGCCTTCACATTCGCTGTGTTAATGTCAACAATAGACTGCACAAAGAAATTATTCATCATCAACAGAATGAAGAAGGGATGTCATTCGGTTTTTTTCCTTAACAAGTTCCAGATAACGGAGATGCTTCCAAGTATTACCGGATTATCAGATTGATTGAAGATTGCAAGATAATAATTACTCTTAGCTGTACAGATCCAGACTGAACCTTATTGCGCAAACTCTTGAACTCATGGTAACTCATCATCTCTTCTTCTATGCCACACACGTCTAGCCAGGTCTCTCCCCTTTATTGCCTCTTTGAGTTACGCACTAATCCATGGAGCAGGCACATTACACACCTGCACTCTCCTAAGCAACGCATGAACATCAAAGCAGCATTGAATTCAACATTTCCACCTTTTTATTAATGCAGTCAGCAACTGCGACCAATCAAAATTTTGCACCTCGGATAAAAACTCATCCTTATTAAAGCGTCTAAAATCTCTACAGGTTATCACTCTTCGTCGCTCTATTTCAATATTATACATTATTGAAATTAGATTATGAGCAGATAAACATGCCAATGCATGTCAAATTCTGTTAATTTCTCTTGATCATCAACTATGTATAGATCAAGCCAATTGGAATTCTTCAGATGATGAATAACTGATAGGAAACTAGGTATAAACCAGCAGACAAGATGAAGTCTTGCAATTGTCATAAGATGAAGTCAACAAATCCGCATTAAAATCTCCCATAATGATAGAATTGTCGGTAACTAATCTGAAGGTTAAGAAAAAGGCATTGAAACTCCTGGAGGGTCTATGTTAGGAGGCTATAAATGACGGCCAGTAGAAGTTTGGGTATTCCCACCGAAGAAACTTCTGCAACAATGAACTCTGGTTTACTACAGCATTTCTCCTCAGATCTCGCCAAGATTGAAGCATTGAGAGTATTACGGATGTAGAATCGCCACCCCTCTCCGCCATGTCTTCCTTCTGTATCCATTCTAAAGAGTGTGTAGTCCGGCAGACACTATCACATCCGAAACTCTCGGACGCAACCACATTCCAGACAAACAGATGACATGATAATCTGATTTTATAAAAATTTATAAAAATAATTGATGAAACTCGTCAAAATGTGCAATCAGCGACTAGCAATTCACATGACAGAGCCTAAGATTTTCGTGTATCATTATATTGTTAGCTGTAGTTAATATTAAAGATTTTATCTTTTATTCTTTTATAGGCCAATATAGGACATTTATTTGAGTCAGTCGCTGAGTAATCGATGTTATTGTTAGTTTTTGCTTGAGCTCTGAGACCTCTGAAAGCTCTGAGTAAATAATTACTACATTTCAGTGCCTTAGCACTCTCTGAACAGTTCTTCATTTCATGCGGTCCCGAATAACGACAATAAGTCGGATTAACTTTGCAATTGCTGGTAATATGACCGAAAGCTACTCATCTAAAACATTACAGCACTCTGACATGATCAGCAAAGGTACAGGCAGAGTACCTCAAATAGATTCGACTTACTTTGCAGTATTACTTTGCAATATTAATCGCACATCCGGGAGTACCTCAAGGATGCAACTTGTCATTCTTGTATTCTGTTTGGGTGGAAATCTGTAAATAACCTTAACATTGATTTCTTTTCTCTTATCCAAATTCTAAGCCTTAAGTTCCTCTTCAATTTCTCTTGATGACATTTCATTCGGCACACCATGCATTACCACTATGAGTCGCGAATCTGATTTCAAATTCTCAATTATTCTGAGTCCAGCCCGAACAAGATTATTTTTAATTTTTCAGATCAGATTTGACCGCTTCTATTCAAACTCCGTTTTTCGGCGCAATAATCCTGTTCATTTTTAAATTGCATTCAGCAGGTTTAAAGACCATAAAAAGAGCATCCTTAGTGTCTTGCGAAGATATTTACTTAAATTTTTGTTATTCGGTACCACCAGAAAATTGATTGTGTAGCCTTAAAAGCATGCCCACGCGAGATTCGAATTAGGGACTCAACCGCTTCAGTCACAGATGCATATGTTCTCTATTGACTCGATGCAAATCTTAAGTTTTCAGCCACACCATTTATTCTATTTAATGCAGGACCGAGTGTTTCATTTATAGCTCAACAACCATCCATCATAATTGCCTTTAAATTTCTAGTTTTTACATCAAGACGATATATCAAGGTTTTCAGAAATCCTTGCATGTCAAAAATGCCGATAAGACTTCTCCTTTCAGCTGAGACATTACTTGTTGAAAGAATATTGCCAAGTCACACTGACTTTTAATTAAATATTCAAGCTTATTTACTCTGGAAATATTAATAGATTCGATCCTTTGCCTCTCGGACATACCTACAACCCACGCCTGGCAGCGCTGCCATTTTCTCCATCAGTGGATTGTGGACTTATCCGTCGATACTGCAGGATTTTCCCTGTCTATCCTTGCTAATGGCAAAACTGCAAATCAACACATGCGTATTATATAATAAACAGGAGATCGCCAAAGAAGTTATGATTCCAGGAATCGCATATCAGATAGTCAGAAAAGTAAGAAAACAAAAGCGCAAAAGATCCGTAAATAACGCCTATGGCATGCAGACAGATATTTGATCTTATAGTCCTTGCTCTAAAAAAAGCTTCAAGGAGCAAAAAGCAGAAAGCCTCAAGGAGCAAAAGCAGCAGAAAAACAGTCTAAATGTTAATATAAATGTAAAGCAACAAAGTTTACGTCTGCGTCTACTTACTGCAGAGAGAGAGAGAGAGAGAGAGAGAGAGAAAGAGAGAGAGAGAGAGGAGGGAGGGAGGGCAGGAGGGAGTACATATGCGCAGGGTTAGGCCAAATTCATGAACTTTGTATTTATAATACGAAATACAAAATATTATTGTATTTATATATATATAATATATATATATATATATTATCAATTTTATAATAAGTATTCTAAATGGACATCATTGATGTACAATAAGAAGGGCTGTCGTACAATGAAATAAATGTAGCATTCCATTTAAAAAAATTATTTGACTTTCAAACTGACTGAAATTCCAACAACAAGGAGTTGTACTAGATGAATGAAAGTTACACAGAATGTTTGTTTGCATGAGTTATTATATTGATATCTGTTACAAGGTCACAATTCGCAGGATGTGAGTATAGTGCCATATGAAAGTTAAATATCATCTTCCTTAATATCCATTATAGTCACCTCTGAAGGCAGGCATCTAAACGCGCATCCGATTGCAGAGATATTAGATATCATCTTGTGGGATGGCATTCCATGCCTACTGCACTTATACGGTCAGATCGATAATGATCACCACCATGACCATGCTGGTTGCGAATGAGTCCGCAGCTATCGTCCTCCACATGCTCTGTAGGCGAATAATCTTGCTAGCTATGCTAGAGTAACACATAGTTAACGTCTCAAAGAAGATGTTGGATTGTAGCGATGGGGATGAATTATTCTATTAACAACAGGCCAACAACAATTAAAACCCTATAGGCCCTTCTCAATGTCGTTCGTGAATAATATTAGGAGTACAAATTAGTTCGGTCCGTCTTTTGTGTTCAAAAATGCATTTATTTCAAAACAAAATGAATGAACAGATCAATTAAAGTATTGTCTATCGCTGCTTACTACTTTTTCCCATCTCTCAGGCAATTTTCGAATTCCATCTCGAAAAAATGATTCGTCTTTGGAGGCGATCCAATTTTGGAGCCAATTTTCGATTTCTACGAAAGAAGACTTGCTATACATCCTTCGGAACAATCAGTAATCAGAAGGAGCAATGTCCGAAGAATACGACGGGTGCGATAAAACATCCCATTTGAACGTTTCCAAATATTCTTTTACGACTTTAGCGACATGAGACCGAGCGTTGTCATGAAGAAGAATTTTATCATGTCTTTGCTCGTATTTCGGCCGTTTTTCTCGCAATGCACGGCTCAAACGAATCAATTGTAGCCGATACTGATCGCCCGTAATGGAATCGCCAGGTTTCAGCAGCTCACAGTAAACAAGACCTACCAGAATATGATCTTCGAACCATAAATGTTCGACCGTGGTATTGATATTGAGGTCGATGGCAACGATTGACCGGGCTTAGCGTAGTATTTTTTCTTCTTGGTTGTCGTATAATATGGTCCACTTCTCATCTCCAGTCACAATCCGATGCAAAAAACCTTTTCTCTGTTGCATTTGAATCAACTGTTCGCAAGTGAAAAATCGCCTTTCAACGTCTCTCGGTTCATAAGGCACTCAATTTCTTTATTTTTGAATCATTCCCATGGCTCTCAATCGTATAGAAACAGCTTGAGTTACTCCGAATGATTCTGCAAGCTCCTCTTACGTTTGACTCTGATCTTCTTCGAGTAATGTCTCTAATTCTTTGTCTTTGAATTTTTTTGGCTGTCCAGAGCGAGGCTTGTCTTCAACACTGAAATCTCCATCCTTGAAACATCGAAATCATTCCCTACATGATTTATCAGTTGGAGCAGTGTCACCATAAACTTCGACAAACATTCGATGGGCTTCAGCCGCACTTTTCTTCCAATTAAAGCAGAAAATCAAAATCTCCCACAAATGCTGCTTGGTTAACACAAAATTCGACATTTCAAACAGTAAAAATTAAGGTTTTTGTATGAAACTCAAAGCGATATAAAATGAATATTATTAGCAGATGTTTAACCTCTCTGAAACCGCCAAAATCAGGTGTCACTACCATTCACAACAGCTGGATCTATCTTAGGGAAACGGACCGAATAAAATTTGTAATAAAGCAATAGGTTCGATCATCATTCTGATGTAAAGGTTCACCGTCATCGTGTTCAAGATAAGATCAAAGAGATTCTATTATCATAAAAAAATCCTCCATAATGCCTGAAGTCTTGTATGTCGATGACAGATATAGCTTGTCAATAGATATTCATCAGTCCTCCTTTTGACTCGTGTCTATCATTGGTACCGGCTTACGTTCGTGAACACTACAGAGTGCTATTCTGTTCTTCAATGAACTCTTGCACAACATCACTGAAGGTGAATTTTATGAACAGAAATGAGTAACAAACTTGTTACAGGACGCTTAAAGCGGCGGCCATTCTTCAGTAGCTGATTTAAAATAGTTTTTATGGTAACGCCGAGTTTCATTAAGCTCGAATTTTCGCTGCAGTTGCCGTGCGATCAGTCAGAACCATCCTGCGAATGCGCCGATCTTCTTTGTCTCCAATTGATTGAGAGGTCCGTCCTTACGAAAAAACCTTCAATTTTGGGCGTTAAACATTCAAAAAGAATGCTCAAATTTGCGTGTTAAACACTTAAAGAAACACTCAATTTGGATGTGATTTTAGATCGTCAACTGAAGATTACACTCAATTGTAGATTAACGGTCAAAGAAAATTATCAAAATAATGGCTCTATTTTGTAAAATTAATTAATTCTGTTTTATTAATAAAATAATATTGATCTGTATCATATTCCGGAATATACACGACAAAATTATAATTAAAAGAATGCTTTCTCTCTTATTTGAGAATTAATTTAAAATCTAACTTCGCACGAATCAGCTTGTCGAAATATTCGTAGATCAAGGAAACGAAAGAGGTTCGAATGAGAGGTTCGAAAGAAGGCACTTACAAAATAACAAGAAATAATACAAAAATACAATAAATATTTATTTCTAAACAACACGATAAATTGACATTTAAATAACAAATAAGTTAAAGATGAGACGAGAATAGAGTAATCGATTATGTGTGTGTGTGTGTGTGTGTGTGTGTGTGTGTGTGTGTGTGTGTGTGTGTGTGTGTGTGTGTGTGTGTGTGTAAAAAAAAAG
>Ga0157363_1006488_pt1 | contig 11007 bp, 10 predicted proteins | sample AttsexASBM1_FD_111477 | JGI IMG/M metagenome (GOLD analysis project Ga0157363, IMG submission 111477) | Fungus gardens microbial communities from leaf cutter ant in Ribeirão Preto, State of São Paulo, Brazil - Atta sexdens ASBM1 | ecosystem: Host-associated > Fungi > Mycelium > Unclassified ...
TTATATATGTATATTACACACACACACACGCGCGCGCGCGCGCGCGCGCGCGCGCGCACACACACACACACACACACACACACACACACACACACACACACACACACACACACACACACACACACACACACACACACACACACATATATATATATATAGAGTATTATGAAAATTAATTTAGAAACACAATTATAATACTTATAGAGAATATCCTAAAAAATATCAAAGATGTCACATCTAAAAAAAGATTTCTAATAATAAAAATATATATCTATATATTACAAACAGCATTATTTAATAAAAAATTAATAAAATTTTTATTAAATTATTATTATGATAATTTAAGCAGATAATATCTAACGTATACTTGAAGAAATTTCCGGTTCATGGATCGATACACAAGCATAGTTATATTATTAATTCAAGCGAAACGCAGGAAGGAATAAAGGGTAGAGAGGGAATTACAAGCACTAAATCCGACCACAAACTTGCGATCCCTTTAGTATCGATTTACCACTCGCCCTCGACCGATCACGTGTAAGCATGCACGAAGCTATTTCGGCAAAGACAAGCACCGATGTGCGTCGCGACAAGTTCGAACGAACGTTAATGAACTTACGAAATTGCATGGATAGATCTGGATGGTTGTATAAAAGCATGTCATCGTCGCCAGTTACCACGGCCACGAAACGTCGTGCGCCGATGTATGGAAATTGTTCATGCTCGTTAAGCTCGTTGACTTACGAACGGAACTTACTGTCGTCGGGCAGGACTACGCTACGGAATTTCGAAACGAAATTACTTCCTCGCCCATAGTCCGCGTTAAACTCGTACGACTGCGGTACGAGGTTCAAAAGCGTGTGACGTCAGGAACTTTCAACGTGATTTAGCATAAAATTCAAGCAAGTGCTGCCTCATTCCCCATCATCTACTCGACATCAAGCCATCTTATTGAAACTATTTTCTCGTTTTCGAGATTCTACAATATTCAATACACACACACACACACACACACACACACACACACACACACACACACACACACACACACACAAAAATATATATTATATCTGTGATGTAATTCGCCTCGAAATGTTGATACGATTAGTGAAGTTTAAAAAAAATTCTAAAGACGAGACGAAAATCAATCCTACATACAAAGCGAATTTAATTATTGACGCTGTAAATACGAAAGAAATGTATTACATCCAATTTGTCTTTCTATTATCACATACAAACATAAAGATTATTACAGTGTAGAACTCACCGATTATCGCTTGCGATTCGTCTTAAAAAAAATCCCATCGAGACAAACATAAAAGGAATATAAAAAAATTAATGTACTTAAAAATGTCATGGCACTTGAATGGAAGTCCTCGACCTCCGAAGTATCTACCATTTCGTGATTAATCTCCAAGCAATTACGAACAAGTGCGGTCTTATCCAGAGAATTGCTTGCTTTTTATTTATCTACATCGGGGCAATTTGCCCTTTTTATATTTCTTCTTTTATTCTCTCTTTCCTCCTCTTATCCTCTCGCGGTCCAATTTCATCGTAGCTGAATTATTCTCTCCGAATACGACGATGAAAAGAGGTGGCCAAATGCGCAATGGCCTCGTTTATTCTAGAGAATAAATAAAAAAGAAACAGCCGGCTGCATATTTGCCATATACGCTGTGGTCATCTTTCTTCTTCTTCTCCCTCTTTGTCAGATGAAATGGACTCCATTTTTGTTGCGCAATTTTCTTTGAGATTGGCGTAGTGCGATACGAGAAACGTACAGTGGTGGACCACAATAAAAAAAAATTCCTTCGTTTCATGGTTTATGATGTGTCGCTGCTGAGTATGAGATGCGGAATAAACTCAGTGTACACATATATGAAAGAATCTTTTTCATTGTCACAAAAGTGGCAAATGACGTTTTTTACTTACGTCAATTTCTCTTATTTAAATACTAATTTAACATATATTTGACATAGAATGATTATTAGTTATAGTTCATACAATAATGATTGGTTAACTATAATTAATATGTGATTGCACGATATTATAATGTATATCTAATAACAATCAAAGAAATACTTGATGCAACAATTTATATAAAGTAGTAAAATAAAATTTGAGAATGTTTTTTTGCAACTAAATACTATCTAGTCTACATTTAAATTTTGAACAATATATCTACGATCTTTCGTGAATGAGAAAGTTTATGGTTTCAGATGCAAGATGCACGTTATAATCAAGCGTCTGACGCTAATAGACGCAAGAATGCCTTGAGCGAGATGATTCGTAAATTATTGCTCCTTGTCAGTGAATATTATGATTTAATTTTCTCGCGAGTATGCTTTATCTTCAAGCTTTATTGTCGGGTGCATTGCTTGCACGACGTTATGGCGAATGGGAACGATGGCGTTTCGTCCGTGATTTTTCCGCGAGGCTGCTTCATAAAATCGTCGACGGAGCGATCGGTCAAAGGGGAACAAACGAGCGCAGAGTACACAGTGCGCGTTGGTGGAATACAGAATAAAAATACGGCGGTCCTTTGAATCGCGCCATCCCACGGTAATCGGGGGAAAAGGTCAATGGCACTCGTTATCAGATAACCCGAAACTCCTCTCAATGTCCTCTTCGATGACAACCAGGAAATACGAGCGTTCATGTTGCTATGAGCCGTGATTTAAAAATCTGATCTCTCTTCGCGTGCCTAGAAAGAGAGAGAGAGAGAGAGAGAGAGAGAACGACTTTGATTTCTCGCTTTCGTTCGATTGTATTGAGAACGAATTCCAACCAAGTTGCGCGTCTCGATTAAGCGAAACGATCGCTTCGCTTGCGCGCATCGTCGATGAGTTCCAATAAAAATCAGCCGGCAAAAGTAACGATAATAGTGTACGAGTTGCAGTTACTCGCGTAACAGTCTCAAGAGTTACGAAAAATAGAACATGAAATAAAAGCAACTTCTCGCCATTGTGCTGGTGAAGTTATTAGTCCAGTTACTGAATTCCTATCGATGCTGATTATATTAAGTTCCGAATCAAGAAATTCTTCAAATTCTTCTATTGTAATATTCCGCACATTACGGAATATTTTATTTTACATTCGCACACGCAAACGTAATTTAATTAGAAATCAATTATGTAACACAAGAAGTAATTTTTATAAAGTAATCAAAAAAATAGAACATATATTCGATATCGGTACATGATATTTTTATTTGTGATACTCAATCAAGTTATCAAACGGATAGAAGAATCTATCGAAAGTATCATCAGTCAATTCTATCACTCCGCAAGAGCTAATTTAATTGCCTGATACATCTTTGCTATATTTGACAAGAATGCTGCAGATCTATTTAAAAAAATTTTAAAGAAATATTATTTATTGTAGAAATTCTCGAGTTGATCTCTTTGTAATAAAAATTTCTAGAAAAACTTAATTATAGATTTTACTGTATATAAAAAAAGATTTTTCATCGATATTCTGCGACAATTCTGCTAAAACTTCTTTCCCAACTTTCCTTCCAACGTTAAAGATGTGATGCATGTAAACAGTTTTTATCATCCATTATAAGTTGATACATTATAGGAGAAGGAAGAGGGAGGGGAGAGTGAAAGAGAGAGAGAGAGAGAGAGAGAGAGAGAGAGAGGGGGGCAAGTCTTGTATTTTTAACGAGATTGCTGGTTTATGATATAGAAAGGTTATTTTTCCTCTCTTCATATAATATAGTATAGCATTTTCCATATACGATATTCATCAGCATAATGAACGGAAACTTTAAATACAATAATTAATCATGTTTACTTACATGTTTAGTATCAGAGACAAAATTAAAAAGAATATTTTTAATATCTGTACACTCGAATACATACTCGTGCATTTTTGATAATTTCATAAATGGATGGATTTGTTCATATTTAGATATTAATGTATCAGTAATTAATATATGATCCATTCACACAAATTCCGATTCAAATTATCAATTTTATCAAAAGGAAACTCGTGTGCTAATTAAACGTAAACTTTATTGACCTAATTAGAATGTAACGTTTGCAACGCGTTTACATTGTTTTGAGGTCACATCTCGTTTCATGGAGCATCATTGATGATGGATTAAAGCAAATTCCATATTCGGGACAATTAGCTGCATAATCGCGATCTCTTCCTGAACGTCGCCGCTTGTATTACTCGATTTGAAATTAATTAATCCGCAACCTTTGATGATGATGGTCACACTGTAATATGTAAGTTGACGTATGTGGGCATGTTTCACTAGCTTATTCACTGATCTCCTAAAGTCAAATGCTAAGATTTATTTCTCTATAATGCTTTCACTTAACAAGTCTCCTGTGCAAAGTATATTAGACTAGAAAGTAGTTAAGATCGAATATAATGTTAGTACTTTTCATAAGACAAGAAAAATGAGTGAAAAGGAGAAATTAGCGCAAAAATCGATTTTAATTATCATAATTAATCGATAAATGTAACGAATCTAGGACTTTTCTTTCTATATTCAATTAGTTAATTTGAAGTAGTGGATTTACATATGCTACGATATTTATGTTTATGTTATTAACGTTTTACAATTCTGTCGGAAATAGTTACGATTTTTGTGTTTAAGTCTATATTAGAAGAAGAAGCCAGTTTGGTCAAGAAAAATTAATTCTACTTCAGCGTATTTTAAGTCAGTATAGAAAGAAGATAAATTATGTCTGTATTCATAGTCAGATCTTATATTTAAAGCTTTTTTAAGTTTATCTTTAAATGCTCAGTAGTCAATAAAACAATTCATAGAGCATCTTTAATAATCAATGCTTTAACATAAATGATTTCAAAATTGTTTTATGTAAATAATCTATTGTTTAACATAAAAAAGATAATAATTATTTAATTATTATTTAACATAATTAAATAAATAGAGTATTTATAATGGCTCACTATAAAATTTTTGATGTTTCTTTTAATGCAGAAAAAGTCAAATTTTAAATTTAAGTTTTTCATTATTTAATAGACAAGAAAATTTCAGAAGTCAAGAATGTTTCAAAAATATTATTAAATGTCACATTTAAATTCCCAAAAATAATTTTGTCAATTTCTCCATTGGAATTAAATTTAAATAGTTTTTTGGCAATACTAAAAAATTTGATAATCACTTTCTGCGCTTATTAATATTATCATAATTAAGTCATCAACCACTGTTGTTACAATACGCAATTTGTAATTTACAAAGAATTTCTCTATTCTGCTCGTATCTCAATTAATACATTAGACATTCTTCTTAATTATTCTTGATCGAGTCTCCCTTTTGTACGCTCTGCATGATGCACGAGTACACACGCTGATACATCGCGGCGGTATCTTGTAATTAGAGCGACACGTGCTCAAAGACTTCGCTTTGGCTTCATTGATGAAGTCCGTCGAGTGTTCGTCGCTTTCCGTTTGATCAGCAAAGTACGTGAGCCATGACTGGGATACGAGAGTACGATCATTCTACCAACCACCATAGGAAATGTAATACGGCTATTGCTAGCACGAGCACGACGTATTGTTTTAAAAAATATATAAATATAATTATATCTATTGGAGCTTTTTACTTTACTTTTCACTTTTAATTCGATAGAGTTTCATTCTTTTAATTGGTCCTCTTTATTAACGATATGATATATTCCAGTAAAAAATTTTGCACATAGTTATGCAACATGTTAACGCTATCATCAATCAAATTAAAAAAATTACTTTATAAACATCTCGCGCTTTCCTAACATTTTAAATATCGAAAAAATTAACATGTTGCAATAAGTTCTGTTATGAAATATATTTCCCAGAAAAAATTTCACAAGTTAGGTACACAAAACATCTGAAATTTTATAACGTAAAACAAAATAATATCGTACAGGGTTGTAAAATTCGTTCTTATCAGAAGATTCAGAAAATACGATCACGAGTATAACCATTGTAGTTCCGGAAACTTCCGCTACCTCCGATTGAGTTGTAAAATCCACCGCGATAAAATTGTCCATTTTGTTGGAAAATATCGTTCCCTTTCTATCGCAGCTACTACATTCTCGGTCTTTTTTTATCGCCAAGAAAAATAATTTTTCATTCCTTCGTAAAAACGAAAAGTCAGCTGGTACAATTGGCGAATATTGTCCAAGTTTTTGCGCGAGTTTCGCTCGTACCATAGACGGAATACTTGCGCGTATCGTTCGCAAAATGAAGAAAACCGTTAATCAGAAGGTCGTTAAAAGTTCGACGAGGGAGTTTACGTGCTCACCCTTAATAAGGCACTACTTGCGATGTCTGGCATCGTGATTGGCCGGCAACTGCTGGTGGAAACAATATTAGCGGGATTCCTCAAGTGTAATTCTCCTTTCTTATCTGTGAGAAATTCGATATCGTTCGAGAGCTGATATAAGCAAGCGTTTCAGACTTTATTACGCAATCGTGAGGCAGTCAGTATGGGTGTGTGTATATCTTACTAAATTAATAATATATTGCATTAAATTAATAATAAATTAAAAATGTATCACTGACACACAATGGATTCACTTAATATATGCATGCGTTGAAATTAAACTTTATTTGTTTGATCAAGTTTATGTTTTTAGCACAGAATGACAGAAAATATTCGGACAATTATTTTATTTTTTTATAGAATATAACATATGTATAATCTCGTTGAACATTGGTGCCAAATGTTATAAACCATGCTCATAACTTGAGAAAGTATTCTAAGAGTACAGCCGCGGAAACTTTCCTTCATGTTCGCGATATTTCTCCGCGAAATAAAGGAAATTTGTAATAAGGGGGTCGTTAAAACTTCAACGAGACTCTTCTTACACTCTTGTAACGAGTCATGAAACTTAGTATCGTAACGTTTAGTTGGAGTATCGCAATTGAAGTAACCACGATCTGTATATTAAGAACCCTCTATACAATTCTCCGTGGAAGTGGCTTTTGCTCATCGTAGAAAACTATAATAGCTTGATTTTTTTTTATTGTTATATTGAACATAAAATATGAGAATCCAGAAAAAACATTCTACAATTAAAAAATTAATCACAAAAAAGAAAAATATTATTTTGTTTCATCATGTTTTAGTATAGAACATTATGGAAGAGTTAATTTTTATTTTTTTAAATTATTCTGAAGAAATCTTGTTTAAAGTATTAAAAATTTATGAAGAGCTCATTATACCGTAGAAAAACAAATGCGGAAAAATAAATTTGATGTAAAGAGTCTTATTTTCGTTGTGTAAAAAGCCATTAACTTGGGGAAAAGGTTGGTTATAAATATCGTCGATGTACATTAAGCATTCTGTGACGAGCTGAGATTCGTTCAGTCGATGATCCACGTGACACCTACATCGATGGTATCCAATAGCATCTGTTTTCTCCACTAAGACGGGTAGAATGCATCTAGCTTACAGTATACCACGTTTTTCCACGATGTATGTTGAATAATGGAAGGGTGTCTAGGAATTGTACGAGCAGAGAGAAATCGGGGATTGAAATCGAAGAGAGGGACAAAAAGAGATGGAGGAAGTGACGAATTTTACTATTTATTTATGTCAACATTTTAAGCAAGCGTTATAATGTTATGTAGGATTTCGCGATAAATTCCCATGTAAGAAAAAGAAAAAAAGTTGGATTATGAGTACATGAATCATTCATACAAGTATATAAAAGTATGAAAATATATCATAACTCTTGAAATATTATATGGGTAATATTAAATTGATTCCTTATTATTATTATTTTCGTACGTATAATCTGTATTCTTTTTAATTTTTATTAAAATCAAGTCTCAATTTGTATAAAAATAAATTTTTTAATTTTCGCCTTTTACATAACGCCACTTTCCCATATTTTATTCTATTCTGTTCAATGATCCCTATCGCAATCAACTGAAAGTGCATTGAAATTTGTCGTTTAAACAGAGGACTTGATGAATACGAATATGCATATACGCATATATTAATTGGCACCCCATAAATCGCTCATTTACCTTGCAAATCGTGTTATTAACGCAGCCACCGATTTGTCGCCGCGGGCTGATCAGTTGCAATCTGTTTCGCCTGACCGAAACGGAACTGGTGCATTTTTAATTACTCTCGTTGGATCGTTAGAAAACGTGAGATTGCAAATAATATAATACAACCCTGTTAACTAGCAGACGTCAAACAACAGGTGCACCAAATTAACGACGTATAATTATATATTGTATATTGCCAATGTGAGATATATATATATATATATATATATATATATATATTGTGCGGCATTATTTACGTACGTAACGAATTGTAAATATAGCAAAGTTATGGAATATTTTCATGGAGGTTGATGTCCAATCAGCAATATCTGAAGTCACGAATTTATCACAAAATTGTATATACGAATTACCACTTTCATGCTGAATATAAAACAGAATGAAACAATGTGTAAATGAACATCACAATATTTCAGCGTATTGAAAAATAATAACCAAAGAGTTTCCTTCTTTTTGTATAAAACAAAAATATTAAACATCTCAATTTGTTTTCATATAAATTCTGATCATTAATTTAAAATAACATTCATTAGTTTTAACGTGGTGTAGAAAAAATATTAATAAATATCTATAATTCCTCAAAGCCCGAAATCTATGTATGCATAAATTCATTCGATCTATTAAATTATATTCGTATCATACCTATTATCGATAGAAGCAGTTTTTATTTAATTCGCAATATATTATTCGTCGAATCACTAAAAAAATATAATATTCTCCTTTCGATTATTTTTACAACTTCTTAATATGATCAGCGAAAATATTTTATCAACAAATTGTGAAAATAATAAACAATACCTATTCATACTGTTATATTTATGTAGCAAAATAATAATTATTTGAATTATAGTTATTTTCTCATGCGTCATCATGTTTTTCGACTTTGTCACTTTTAGAATAAGGGAACGATGTATGTATATTTATAAATGCATATATTTCTAATTCTTCAAATATTATACGGCATATAAAATTAGAAATCTATTCCGAATTTTGAATCATTTCTATGCGAATTATAAAAATCGTGCAAATTGAGCTTTTTTTGATTGGCAGATTATTTTACATAAATATTTTACATAAATTCTATAGCGAGCAATTTCCATAACTAGAAATATAAAAATTAGAGAGTAATTTTATCTTGCGAGATAAAACACGATTAAATGCGTCAAATGCGCTTTTACGGCTTCGTTTGAGCAGCATAATTTTCCGAATCAAAAGTTAGCCGAGTTAGTGTAGGGAAAGAGTCACTGCCACTAAATTAACTCGCTGAACCGCAACGGACAATTCTTTTTCAAGGATCATTGAAAGTAGCACATAACGATGTATCTGTAGCGGAGAGATACAGGAAAATAATCTGTGCGAAGAGAAAGGAGAAAAGGGGATGGAAAGATGAAAGGGATGTGAAGACAGTAGAAGACGCTCTAGGTAATTAGTTAATTAGGAATATACGTTGATGAGATTGCAATCGGAATGATATTAACTCAAAAGATCTTATATAAGTAATCTTATATCATAAATAAGACATAATTGGATAATGTTTATAACATGAGCAAATAAAAGTTAATATCGCAAAGATAAAAAAATATTAATATCTCTAAAATATTTGTATTATCTACATATTTAATCACATTATTCTTTGTAAAAATGACAGCTTATTAATGTTGCGTAAAATACCGATATTTCTGTTAAAGAAAATAACGATACAAATATAAAATAAAAGTTACTTCGCTTGCTCGTACCATCAATATGAACGTGCAATTTCAACAACAGAAGGAAATCCACACTTTTATATAATAGTAAGCATATTCAGTGCAATGTTGGAAACTCATACTACATATCTCACGAAAGGCTCTTATCTCTCTTGTTCCCTTTTCGAAAATCTCCATTCCTGCAGGCTTTTATGAGGCATTCGCAGTTCCTTGAAGCGTAACCACGGCTACTATCGTTTTACCAGTACGTGACGTGCACGCCTCGTAAAACTCAATCGGGCAAGGGCGAGTGAGCGAGCGATCATCTTCTCGCGAGAAATTCAACAAGGGCAATTTAACGCACGCGTACATGGTCATGCATAGCATTGTAACACTCTCCGTATCAAAAAACTTGCGTGTGTCCGCTACCGTCCTCTCATCCAGGGTAGACCTACCCACCAGGTCTATAATTATGGCTGCGTTTGCAGCTAAGTGTAACCTACTTATTATAAACCGACCGTTTGCGTTAAGTTTCAAGCTTTACGACTGCAATTTTAATCATGCTCGTAATTGAAAATGAGATCGTTCGATACACTTGTGTGTACGTTATTCCAAAAAGGCAATTACGTGATCGTCGCGTCGGGGATATCAGGATGCCCAATTTCGTGTACGAATGAGATTCCCTCCTTCTTACGAATGTAAGCCAAATGATAAATATTCGAAGGTATAATGTTTGGAATAGCGTGTCACAAAGAAATTTTTCTAATTTGAAACGCGAGTCCGGCACGCGATTTTGTTCAATTAATTCACTCTCCAACCTTTAATTTAGTAATTACCGAGAGTACTTTAATAGTCATTACCTCACATTATTTGTGAACCACAGGAGTTTCGCATCCCCTAAGTAGAAATTATTCTTTCGCTTTCCGATGAGTTCTCGAGTAATCTGCACAATAGGATGGGAATGGGATAATTAACTTCTTAAACGACTTATAATGGATCAAATTAAGTTGATATTAATAGTAGATTTCCGATTGGCGAGTACTGCTAATTGTTTATCGCGAAAATAAAAAAGATAATGAGGATAATGAAGACAAAGAATCGGACATTTACCGCAGATATTCATTTTTAAGAGCATCCGTCTCCACAGGCGAATAGGCGAATGGAAATAACTTTCAGAAGTTCGCAAACGACGTCTAACGAGAAATCTGAATGAATATTCCAAGTGGACCGAACAAGAATCGCGACCTATTTCTGATTCCACGCGAGCGTCTCATAA
>Ga0157363_1006489_pt1 | contig 11005 bp, 2 predicted proteins | sample AttsexASBM1_FD_111477 | JGI IMG/M metagenome (GOLD analysis project Ga0157363, IMG submission 111477) | Fungus gardens microbial communities from leaf cutter ant in Ribeirão Preto, State of São Paulo, Brazil - Atta sexdens ASBM1 | ecosystem: Host-associated > Fungi > Mycelium > Unclassified ...
CGCTCTTTGCCTAGTTCTTTTTGATTTAAAAATTTTTGTCATGTCGGGAGAGCAAAGATGATAATACTTTCGAAGTGTCACATGTACCAAGTGGCTCTGCATTGATAATTCTCGAATATACGAACATAACGGTGATTTATTAGCAAAACACGTGGCATAGTTGCGGAATGGATTCATGAACTTGCTATTCAAGAAATGCACGCTTTGTATATATGTCTTGGATAAAAATAGAAGAGAAAATAGTCGTGAAATTGCAAGCTCACGTTTTTACTGCGCATTATTTTGTAGAATTCTTATTTAAAAAAAATACTAGGAATTTTAAGGCGCTTTTCATACCGTAAATGGTTTACGTTAGCGCGAAGATATTGTGCTCCATTTTACACACAGAAAGATGATAGTTTTCCTGAAATATTTATAAATTTAATTAGAACGGATCTGAAAATAATTGTTGGACTATTAAAATTATTATGCAAGACACTTAAACTGATTGCTAGTATAAAATATCAAAATGCGAAGTTTTTTTTATAACATTGTTTATCATGCTTGAGATTACTAACATTTTATTTTTATATCAGTATCTAATTAAATTTGTAAATCAGAAAAATCGAATTTCCATGTAAAGCTTTAAATTCGTTTAATTTTCATAAATTGCATAAAATAGGAAGAACGTTTTATTTGCAAAAGCAATGAATCATAAATTATCGAAATTATGAATAATTCATGTGCGTTACAAAATTTATTATATTTGCAAGTAAAGCACTTGTCGAAAAGTGCAAATCTTTCACAACGGCTGAGTTAACGTTGCATGCGCAAATCACATGTCACGCTGTTACCGCCTCTCGGAATACGAAAGCGGCTGGCATTTACGGTTCCATCGTTTCTAGCACGGTGTTTGCCGAAGATATCTTGATCGTTATCGAGTATTCGCTCCCGTAACCTTTTCCTTTCACCGTATCTCCCGATGCCACCGAGGATTACATTAATCTGTTCGCTTTGTACACACCCTGTATGTTCATAAAATTTGCGATCAATGAAACTTTTTGCGGAAATTGTTACGACACTCGCCAGCAGTTAGTGAAATGATGGCTTTGACAATAAAGTTTGGTGAATGTTATGAGAAAATAAACACTAAATTAATGTATAAATATAAATAATGTATAAAATTAATGTATAATGACCTTCATTATTCTTCAAAATAATCCTCCCTAGAGACAATACATACTTCTGATAACGTTTATACAGCTTGTAGAAACTCTATATGAAAAGTCTTATCTTTGGATGACTTCGTTTTAACTATTGTTGTCACACAGTTCTAAATGCCCAAAATGTAAATCGAGTTCCTTTCGTCATTTCTTTAATTTAGAGAATAAAAAGAAGTTTGTGAGAGCAAGATTGAGAGAATAAAAAAAGTGATTCGAAGTGATAATGCAACGTTTTGTTTGATTCAAGAACTGTCATACACGTTTTGAATCAGAACTGTGTATCAACAAGACTTACAGTGATATCTAAGGATGACTTTTCATGGAATTTCCGCAAGCTGTACAAACATTGACAGACGTATTGTCTCTAAGGGAGATTATTTGAGATAATAAAGATTATTATTTGTATTAATTGAATGATATTTATTTATTTTCTCATGATATTTTTTTATTTCATTGAACTTTATTGCCACATACATATCTGCATATTATTTACTGCACATACTGGTGCCAGGATGTTCTTTCTAATCCCGACAAAGAACCGAGTAAATGCAATGTAACGATTGTACATTGCATTGTAGACTGGATCGACTGGATCGAAGATCATGCGCGCGAGATGTAGACGTGATAAAATTTATAATCATATCTGCTTTTGACGGCTGGTTTTTAGCGCGACGTTAGGTGACTTGCATTTTAATCGAAAACGATGCACGAGAAGGATACGTAACACGAGAAACTCGCGCGTATTCCGCAGGGATGGCTGATCCGCACAGTCATTTGGGTTTAGCGAACCCACGGACCCGAGCTCAATACATTGAGAATTCTCACGTATATTAAAAATTATATATTTACATTCATATTTCCAAGTTTTTACGAGCGATAATGCAGTAAATATTAAAAGAAAAGTGAATGGCTATGATACGACTTAATTTAAGAAGAATAGGAATAAGAATAAAAAACGTACATTTAAGAGAGAAAGAATAATGATAATAAAAATTAAAATTCATGTTTTATTTTACTTTTTTATTTTTTAACTCGAAGAAGCTCATACGTAATGTATTTATATTGATTGCGCAATTATTTTTAACAAGCTTCATTTTCGCGAGGTAATAGTTTTCGCACGGGCGAGTACTCGTTTTCCGAATGGATTATTGATAGCTTGCGGTTGTTACTCAATATTGAGATAATTACTGCATAAAATTGCATGTACAAGTCAATTAAGTATTAAATCTGAATAATGTTACAAAACTTTAAAAAATTAGATAGTTACTAAGATCAACAATTTTAATATAGTTGTGAAATTGTTTTTTGCTTTGAAATTTGATTAAATACAATTGAAAAAATATATTTCGTAAATTAACAAATCATATTTTTATAAAAATAATGACTATTTCAAACGACACAGCAATACGGCAATGTTTGTATAAAAAATCATATATTGTGTGTGTGTTATTACATGGAAAACTAATTACTTTTTAACTTTAACTAATGGATTAACTTTTATCTCGTCGAGAATTAACGTGATACATGTCTTTATTACTGTTATAATTGAAATATTTCTAAATTAGACATATATATATATATATATATATGTTTGAAAGAAATGAATTAATTTTTTAACCACGCGGAAAGAATTGAAAAATTTGAAAATAATTTTGTTGATTCAAAATAATTATTAAAATAATTAAGTAAAGCGTTTAAGCTAATTGCCAAAAAGCAAGTTTTTTACAGCATTGCTTATTATTCTTGAATTTCTTATATAATTATTTTAATAATCTAAAATTATACTTTCGAATGCACTGTGCGAGTGACAGATATTTCAATTATAGTGCTTTCCAAACACGAGGAAGATTATTGTTTCGAACACGAATACGCTATATCCTCTATATTTTCTTCATGGTCTGGAAAAGTTTCCGCGATTCAAGATGCCAGAGTCTTCGTCCTTCGGGGACGTCTTACTTTCTTTCGGTCTCTCATTCGTCTTATATATGTGGACGCTCACGTCCCATCTTGACAAGCCTGCTCGCCTTATCGCCCTCGCTTCATTCTCGCCGACGTCATAGGAAATTGCGGACAAGTTTCCCCTGAGGCGGTGGCCTCACAGAGAAATTTAACCAATTAGATCGATGGAAAACTTTCCTATCGCAAGGCTTAATCGGTGAGCAAACAATTTCAAGTCCTGCTCTGCTTTTAGCGTCATGGACACGTGTATACGTGCATGCGTGCTCTGAACGGATGGTATGATACGCACGGCCCGAAGTCGAAGCTTGGCATCCCACGCACGGACACGTCTGTTCTACACCCACGCGAACACCCCGGGAATACCTAATGAATCCTATACTGATGAAGACGCGGTGCACGATGAAGATTCGATCTCTACGCGGACTCTGTAATTCCAAACCGCGCGTGCATCTACCCGCTACAGCGAAGTGTAATCAAGCGATAGAAAGTTTTGGACAAGTTCTGCGGTCCGCGTAGCGGAAGAAGCTAAAGACAATTCTCTATATGCGCCAAAGATCGTCGCCTGGAACTGATTTCCAGCTGCCGCTCTTGACAACTCCGTTGAATATAATGCGCGAGAGAATACGAAATTATTATTGTTTTGCAAGTTGTCTGAAACGTGAAATCGTGAAATAAAGTTTGACTGCTAATTCTTGCAAATATTATGAGTAATTCTTGTAATTTCGAAGGTGTGTTTAACATACATGATATTATAGGAAATAATGTCTTCGGAGGTTTCTTATAAAAATATAACTTTTTCTAAATATTCAAGAATGTAGCTCATGTGTATTTACCTAAAATTTTTTAATTAAATACAAAATTAATTTCATTATTTAATTGATGGATGGATGGACATGAGTAAAATAAAAATTTTTACACGAATAGTTGAACTAATTGACAGCTTACAAGCGAAGTAAGCATGTATGCATAGTATACATCATACAATATTTGTGCACGAATGCTTTGTATGAATTAATGACGTGCATAGTAAACCGTAAATTACCGATTGAAAACAGTGAGAGAATCACTGCGTATTATATAACTTGATTTGAAAAAAATATTTTCAGATTTAAGAATGTCCAATGCAAAAATAAAAAAGAGATAGAAATAAGATAGATTAAATTCTTAATTATAAATTTTACATATAAAATAGCAAAATGGATTTTTAATTACAATTTTCGTTTAAAATTATTGCGTAAAAGGAAATAATAATTTATCTTCAATATTTTATATAAATGTTTGGTCTAAGTAATGTAAAGTAATGCAAAATAATGTATTGTGAGAAATGTGATTTTCAGTTATAGTAACACATAATTAATTAATTATGAAACAATTAAGTTATACTATTATGCATGAGACGGTATATTAAATGATGGAGCCAATTGTGTTAATTATAACCCCGTACATAAATAATTGAAAGTTAACAGATTCGATCGATATGTACTTACCGATTCTAATGACCGGCGGAAGCGACATGGCAGTAGTGATCGAAACGACGATTATGATGAATAACAGTGCCATTGTGTCCAACGTGAAAATAATTCGCACTTGGACGACTATGACATCGTTCGTGCAGATTTTCCGTAAGACAAAGTGCGATGAAGGAACAGAAAGGAAATCATAGATACACGAAGTTGCTCCGATTTCACCGACACTTTAACACCAAACTATACATCTTCAGAAACTCATTGCACATTGGATGAGATTCTTAGACGACCATCATCTTCCGTGCGGGCTCGACCTGAAAAATAAAAAGAAAAAACTCGTACAACATCAAAGCAGATGATATTGGGCAAAACTATGAGATTGCATGATGATACTCATTTTAATTAAGAAAAAATTAGAATATAGAAAATATGAGTAAAATTTAATAAATAAATTTCATTTTGTGACATTTAAAATATTATATTACCGCAACTTTTTTATTATACGATATAATAATAAAATACTTTTATTTTAATTATTTTTTAATTTTCAATTATACGCATATATAAAGAAATATAATAAACTTTTTTAATAAACTTTTTTTAATTTTTCGTCGTTACATAAGTATGCCTGCAAATCACACAACATTACTCATATTTGTTCATATATTTGTTGATATAGTTTTCTGGTCAAATGGACATCTACCGGAAAAACAATGCAGGCGTAAAATAACTGACCTCATAAAATCAGAACCTGAACAGACCAGCAAAATGCAATCTGCTGGAGGCCGTGCTTTTTCGCTGGTAAATTAATTGCTTAAATGGCTAGCACGGTTTTATATGGGATCGTTTGTTGAAAGTAACAACCAGTAAGTTACGATTTATGAATTTCGTCCAAAATGAAAAATATAAGCTTGTACCGTTAGAAATGAAATTTGTTGAAATTCATTAGCTAAATAAGAATTTAATTAAATATATTTACATATATTGTTTCTAATCACTTGTTTTCTTTTTTGCGTTTCAAAAGAAAATAAGTGTTTATTTATAATCGCCTAAGAATAGTTAAAAGATAATTTAAAATTTATTTTATGTTTAGTTTATAATAATTTTATATTTAAAAGATTATTTTCTAATCTAAGTTAAGCCTTTCAAGTATGTATAAAAAATATTAGGCCTTATTTCAAGCAATATAATCAAATTAAAGAAAAGGAATTAACAATACGCGAACAATAGCATCACTTATATATAGCACGTAATAACTTTCTAAAAGAGAGATTGAAGGGCACTCTTCTTTTTAATATAATCTGTTTAGTATAATCAATGTTATGATTTAATGTAATCTGTGAACACATATCAACACTGTTGAAACATGATTTAGTTTAGTTTTACTTAATTATATTTAATCTCGAAGATGGCGAGAAAAAGGACTATGGTCTCTGGAGTGAAATCAGCAAGGAGTCTCCATTCCCGGAGGTGCATTTTCCAGAGGAATAGATGGAAAAAAGAGAGTTCGACCTAGTAGATACGACCTCCATTATGTTGGTGCCGGAGATACCAAGGGAACAAGAGAGTCCCTTTATTTCCGAAGCGATTCTGGAGTTTTTGGTTCTGCCACGATAATGTCTCCACGCCCGACTCTACCTCGACGTGCCGCATTGTATTGCACGACAGTCTCGTTCCCGTAACTTCGATCACGCTAACGCGACAGATAGAGTTCGTACTTAAAACTGTGTTACGAGAAAAATGTAGTTGAATCAAGCGCTTTCGCAGCAAGCAAACTCCCTCAATCTCAACATTCTGTGGAGCAAAATACAAGAAATACCGCAAAATAGCGACGTTATAATTTCTATCGTGAAATGTTTAACGATGAAATTTGCGAGCTCAACAATTTTATATTTCATGTTTGATATGTTTATTATTATTCTTTTTTCTTGATCTGAATGTATCTATATAGAGAAATGAATTTTGTTGAAGTATTTTAAAAATTTAGCTAGATACAAATCTGAAAATAATTTTGTTAGATCGTCAAAAAATTTTTAGGACATTCAATTGACATTCTAGCAATCAGTTTGAATATCCGACCTAAAATTTTTTATGGTCTTACTCTAACAGAATTATATTCTATATCTATCTAAATCTGTATCTACTTAAATTTTTGAATATTTCAGCAAAATTCTCTCTGTGTAGGGAGTATTATTGACATAGTTATTATATATATATATATATATGATTATACATCAGCGCACAACTCTGATAGTCTATTTTAACTCTTAATACAAATAATTTGATCATTCCTGCTCATTTCTTTTCTTTGAAATACTAAGGGCACCATGTAATTAACTCAAACGACAAAATAAGCCACTATGTGTAGTAAAGGTTTATATTAATCAATTACATACTCTATACTTAATTAGATAAACATTTGATTAGCAATTCGCTTATATTGTTCTCATTACTAAGCATATTTTAATCAAGGTAAAATTATTTATTTATAATTAAATACATATGTAAAAATTCTCTAATAATTTCTATGTACGTGTAAAAATGAGAATTGTGATAAAGATTAGCCCCGGAGATAAATAACCTATTATATGTAATAAAGGAAAATATAATGTAATAATCGGAAAATCATTATATGTAATAATCCATTATGTGTACTAAGGGTTAATATTACATACTTAATTACTTAAATATTTGATTAGCAATTCGCTTATGTTCTCATTACTGATAAATACGTTGTAATACGTGAAATTAATTATTATTCGTGCGATAATCTCTTTTGCTGTGATATCATTTATTTGACTTGCCACAAGTTATTTCGTAACTTCTATGATTATTAATATCATAGATGTGAATTTAATTATACTAGTATTTATAGACGTAGATGTCGTTACATGATATAACATGCAAATGTCGAATGACTAAATGCAAGGCTTCGATTATGCGATTCGAATTATTCGTGCAAATGAAGAAGCCAATTAATTACCGTTAATTTCCGTTATTAACATCAGTTAAATTAAAAATTTCTTTATCTATTGTAACATTGACCTGTTAGGTTCTTTTCATGCGGCAATGATCTACGCTGTAACATACGATGCGTAAAGTGGAAGCGGAAAGCTGATTGGGATTAGCCCTCGGTATCAATATTTGATGTTCAAAATGCTGGTCAGGAGAGTAAAGACCTCGCGCGTACCATTCATCGAATCCACCCTCGCGCGGACGACTGACTCTCAACAGAAGTTTGGTGTCGATACCGCATGCGGCTCACGCTTTTGCCATTAGAGTTAGCGTAAACGGATTTCAACTAACCCAATTTAGTCGGGGGTAACTTTGCCTCTCGCTGCGTGTTTGTTTGTTGAATGGCGCGGTTCTAAGCGCGCCGCTTGATTACGTAGGTGTTCGTTGCGTTTGAAATTTGACTTTTTTCATTCTGCCGTCTTTTCCCCGTCGGCGATTACGTGTGACGTTCATTCTCTTTTCTCTCGCACAATTCTCTTAGTGAGAGGCAAATTTTCGCCCTTAGCAAAATCGTCATCTTGTTCATCAAATCACGACAAAAATATATCATAAAATTATGCACATTTTTAAAAATATGTTTTAAAGCATATGTGTTAAAAACATATTTCAACGAAGTATAAAAAAATATAAATGCAAATGTAGTTTTTTTTTGTTAATTGATGTTTATCTATTAATATTACTAATCAGTAATTTATAGTGACATTTATTATTAATATTATTAATTAGTAACTTATAGTAATACACAGTTACACATAGTTTAAGGAATTGAATATATGTTAGAGGAAGAGAGAACACGCTTTTTTGCGGCAGTGGGTAACATTCGCAGTGCGTTTTATCGCCGATAAAAAAACATTACACCTGCTCTTTATAGGTTTTACGATCGAGAAGGATTAACTTGATAGCAATGACCATGTCTCTCTAGATCGTAAAAAATTGCTAGTAACTAATTCTGAGGAAAAGTTTTTTCTTTTTTCTAAATTTTTTTTCTTTTTCTTAGGTTATTTAATTCTACAATTTACGTATTTACTTTATTCTAGTTTGAGTAGAATGTTTCAAATTACTTGATATCGCGTCTTTATGTTACGTTTTTAATAAATTCTGAATAAATCTTAAAATCATAAATTTGTAGGAGTAATGCTGTAAGAAACAGAGTTATAGTTTTACGTAAACTGCAATTCCATACATTTGTATATATCCATATGTTATATGTTCGTATACGATGAGTAAGTTCATTGAGTTGTATACTGCGCTGTTATTTGAAAGTGCATGAAAGGAAGGTTATCAAATTATTTGAAGCGTAAGATATTTTTATTGTTTTCTTACCATGTAATTTTTAGAAAGTTGGATTATATTATTTCTTGTTTATATATATTTTTCTTTTTAAAATTCCAATATATGTGTAATATATTTACATTTCAAAAATAAATGGGTAAAAGTGTTTTCAATATATGTGTGATTAGTTTACTGCGTAAAAATAACACATTATTGCATATTATATGCATATTGTATATAGTATAATATGTTATTTTTATACGGAAAACTAATCACACACACATACACACACTATATTGAAACCATTTTTTACACGCTTGTTTTGGTAGTATTATATTTTTATTATAGATGTTCGTGAATTAATAGTATAACTGAAAAGGGAATAATTTTATATGAAAAAAATAGGCAAAAAAAAATCTTTTCATAATATGGCTTTGTTTTCGAGAATATCGGCTTTAAATATTTACCGGATATTGATTTAATTGATAAATTAATGCATCAAAACACGTTAAAAAGCATTCATAGAGATTTATTTTACAAAACAGAATTGTATATTGAACAAAATGAACAATATTTTCAACAATTTCAACAAAAAGTAATAAAATTTGTCATGCGTGAATATCTTGTTTTATTGTGTATTCTCAATTACCTAATACAATAATAAACATAAATATGAATAGAAATAATAATTTTCCTTCCTAACTGCACCACCAATTTACAACATCATATATAATAATACTGACAATACTAAATTACTAAATACTGTAGATATTAAAATACTAAATTCACGAATCATAACTTTATAAATGATTTCTTGCTAGAAAAATAAAATTTATAAGAAATTGTAGATATTTATAAATGGTTGTGTACATCTCTAATAAAATTACAAATTCAATCATAATTTGTTACAAATCTTACAAGAACAAGTTCTAGAATTGCAGCATTATTTTATTATAAGAATGTAAAGCATTACAGATAATTGATAGAAAAAAATCTTAAGATTTGCTTGTCAAAATTAATCAATCAAAATTTATTAAAATTTATTAAAAAGCTAAAATCATCTCTGTATTAATGTTTAATACAGAGGTGATTTTAGCTTTTTAATAAATTTTAGAGATGCAGTTTTTTGAACTGAAACTAAAATGTATAAACAAATATAATTATGCAATACAAACTCAGATATAAGATCCATAACTTCGATTAATTAAACACTTAAAAATTAAATAGATAGTAAATAAATCAATTATTAAATCACAAATAATATTTATTATAGTTTCACAAAATTCCTATACTTATATTTAAAAAGAGTTTTAAATATAAATATACATTATCATTTGATAGCAAATAAATCATGAAATTCAAAAAAAGGTACAATATTATAAAGTATTTCTAATGTGTACAAGTATTTGTAATGTGTATACAAAATACAATTTCAATGCAAGGGCTTAAATAACTTAGTTTTATTACGAAACGTAGACACAGAGAAGGAATAAATGGGACATAGCAGATTGATGCTACACAATACCACAACCACAACCACAATCTGGAGAGAAGTTGTGAAGCAAGGTATTGGGGGGGTGTAAAATCGACGCACATTGTCGAAGTAACGAATCACCAATCAAGCTTTAACGGTTAGTCAAGACACACGATATTTTCTGTGAAACGGATGTAAACTTCCGAACCTTCGCGTTTCATTTTCTTTCGCTTCGAATGACCGCGGTCGACTGTAATAAATTTCTAAAAATTATTGGAGTTCTCTTATAGTCGAAGGAAACACATCGCGTCAACGATACATTGCGTTACGAATGAATGCTCGATGGGTAGTTATGCAATTAATAACGCGATGATGTCAGCAAGAATTTCATAACTTTCATATTCTCGGAGGGATTTAGAAAGAAAGTTGACGCGCTATGGTTGGGCGAGATTTAATAATAATCTAAGAAACGGTAAATGGTTAATCGATAATTCTACCATCGCTCGTGTGAAACATGCAGATAGATAGATCTATGATAGAATACAAACCAAAGAAATTAATCGTGTAGTAACATGTATAGTATATTAACTGATATTTAAGCTTGTTTATGACATTTC
>Ga0157363_1006490_pt1 | contig 11005 bp, 5 predicted proteins | sample AttsexASBM1_FD_111477 | JGI IMG/M metagenome (GOLD analysis project Ga0157363, IMG submission 111477) | Fungus gardens microbial communities from leaf cutter ant in Ribeirão Preto, State of São Paulo, Brazil - Atta sexdens ASBM1 | ecosystem: Host-associated > Fungi > Mycelium > Unclassified ...
AACCTTGTATTAGGTTAACACAAGAGAACTCAATAGAGAACTCTGTACAGGACTGTCTACCTTATATACTAATACCTAATGGTCCATGCGAGCTATTTCTAGCCTACCCTAAATAACTATGTGTATGCCTTAAGGTCAACATGTGTTTTACATGTTGTATGACATCATCCTTCCCTGTGTCATGTGACTGTGACCTGCTGTGTGACAGCGTGATCTTGTCACCCTAACCCTAGTTCTAAAAATAGAATAAAGGAAAATAAATCGAAAATAAAATAAAAATGAGCAACGTTTTAAGTCTACTTCTTTTATTCTTGATATTCTACTGGTTTTCCTTCTTCTCTTTTCTGCTCTTTTACCTGCTCCCTATATTGCACTACCCAGCTTATGTTGACTACTGGATGAATCCTCATTGAGCTTGGTAGTCATAGTTTTACTACATTCGACAATACTACTTCTTCTACTTTGTACAGCCCCATATGTTATGATTCAGAGCCCTTAGAGTTGGATTAAGAGGCAACCTTGTATTGTGGTGGCACAAGAGAACTCAATAGAAAACTCTGTACAGAATAGTCTACCTTTATATACTGAACCTTCATAGTCTATGCTAGCTATTTCTAGCCTACCCTAAACAACCATGTGTTAGCCATGAGATCTGTACGTGGTATGATATCATCTTTCTAGAATCTTCTTCTGTTCCATGTGACCTGTGTTGTCATTAACCCTAACCCTAGGTGCAAAAGATAGAAAAGGAAAAAGGAAAAGGAAAAATAATCAAAGGAAAATAGGAAATAGGAAGAGAATGGAAAAGAACTGAGTCCACTTCTTACAATTCTAACACCATATACCTCTCTACCAATTTGCATACTGATCACTCTTTAAATACTAAGTCTTTTATACTTAGCATTACCCTGTCTTCCTTCTTCCATTCCTCTGTTTCCTTTCTGTTTCAGTCTGCATACTTCTTCATTTCTTCCTGTGTTCTCTTTAATGCTGCCCCCACTCCTTCTTGCACCCTTTTTAATTTCTCCATGAATTCTGTTGCTTTTTCCACCTTTCCTTTCCTTCTAATGTCTCCTCCCATTCTCAATTCCCTACTGTAGTTTGCCATGAATGGGGATACCTTTGTTGTTGAATGGACTTTATTATTTACTGTGAACTCAGCCGACACTAACCATTCTGGCCAATCCTTTTGCCTGTGGTCTACAAAGAACCGGAGGTACTGTTCTAACTCCTGGTTCATACATTCTGTTTGTCCATCTGTTTGAGGATGGAATGCTGTTGATAATTTCATTTTAATGCCTAACATCCTATTCAACTCCTTAGTCAATCCTACAGCAAACTGCGGTCTCCTGTCTGATACCACACTTTCTGGTAATCCATGCAGCCTCCACACATTATCTCTAAAGAGTCTTGCTAACCCTTCTGCCATCGTTCCTTCCATAGTTGCTACAAAGTGTGTCATCTTTGATAGCCTATCACAAACTACCAGGATCGTATCCTTCCCTGCTACAATCAGTAACTTGGTAATGAAGTCTACCAATACATGCATCCATGGCTTTCCCAGAACTTCTCCTAACTTTAACTTCCCTGCTACTTCCTCTGTCCTATTCTTCATTCGCTGACACAAATCACATCCTTCCACATATCTCCCTATATCTTTTGTTACTCCTGGCCACCAATAGTTCCTGGTAACCAATTCCACTGTCTTCCATCGTCCTCTGTGTCCCACTGCCAGTACATCATGATGCCACTGGATTATTTCCACTCTCAACTCCTCATCCTTTAGTACATATACTTTTCCCTCCTTCAATACTAACTCTCCCTCAATCTTCCACTTACTTCCTTGTACCTCCTTTACTTTTGCCTTCTTCATCTCCTCTACTACCCTAACTACATCTTCATCTCTACTCCTAGCTTTTTTTATTTTTTCTAATATTTCTACTTCTGGTCCTTCTATTACTACTTCTTGTTAATTACGAATTCAATTGCCCTTTATAACTACTTGGTCCTCATTGTCTCTATCTATGCCTACTTTCCAGTTTGGTCTCCTACTCAGTCTGTCTACTTTTCCCATTTTTGTTCTTGGCACATGCTTCAGTGTGAAGTCGAATCTTGACAAATATAAAGCCTATCAAGCTTGTCTCCAATTCAGCTTCTGCACCTTCATGAAGTATTCCAAATTCTTGTAATCTATCTAGATCTCAAACTTAAAATGTGCGCCTTCGAGCAAATGTCTCTAATTTTCCAACTCCCTTATTACTGCCAGCATCTCCTTGTCATGTATCTTGTAATTCCTTTCTGTTTCATTCAAGGATTTTGAGAGGAATGCCACTGGCCTCCATGATCCATCTTCCCCCTCCATTGACAATACTCCTCCCATTGCATAGTCTGATGCATCTACTTCCATTCTCATCCTCCTATCTAGATCTGGTGTGGCTAACACTGGTTCCCATGTAAACCTCTTCTTCAACTCCTCAAATGCTTTATCCTACCTTTCTGTCCACTCCCACTTCCTATCTTTCTTTACTGTGTTATGTAATGGCCTTGCTATTGATGCGAAGCCCTGTATGAATTGGCAATAGTAATTCGCCAATCCTAAGAACTTCTGAACATCTTTGACACACTTAGGTGTCGGCCACTCCAGTACCCTTTTACTGTCTCTTCCTCTATCTTAATTCCTTCCAGGCCTATTACTACTCCTAAAAATCCCACTTCCCTCACCTTCCATTTACACTTCTCTGGCTTCACATACAGATTATTTGCTTCCAGTCTTTTTATTATTTCTACTACCAACTCGTCATGCCTCTCCTCCGTTTCTGTTCCCACTATCACATCATCAATAAATGTAGCCACCTTGCCTGTATTGATTAGGTCTCTTAACAACTCGTTCATCATTGCTTGAAATATGGCTGGCGAGTTGGTTAACCCAAAAAACATCACCGTTGGTTCAAAAGACCCCTCTGGTGTAGTGAATGCTGCCTTCTACTCATCTCCCTCTTTTATCCACACATTGTTGTATCACCACCTCCACTGGTTGTGAAGATACAAGCTGAATGAAGTTTGTAACACTTGTGCTGGTGCTACTGACATCTCTGTGTTCATTTGTTTGCAATTGCTTGAGACTTCTTCTGTGATCTGTAAAGATCCTAGTCATTCTAACAATGCCTTGATATTGTTTGTTCTTCTGGAACTCATCTTGGTTTCTCTTCATAGTTAACACTACATGTGTTTCATCTGACAAATACTCTGCCTAGTTTCATCTGTGGATTCTTTCCACTACATCTCTCTTGCAAGGTGAGCTCGTTAATGCTTTACCAAATGTTACAACCTTAGCTCAGAGCTTAGATTGCACTTAGGCAAAGACTTGAGAAGAAGTAAAGGGATGTGATAATTGGTAAAGCGTAAAGATACAGGAGAATATCTACACTATATATACTTGTATACAATGAGAAAACAATACATAGTCCATGAGGCAAACAAGTCACTGTACATGAGGAGAAAGCAAGGTTAGAGCACCTACTATATGAGGCGCTGACTGAGATTACTATGGCACAGCTGATCATATTGTCATTACCCTCTGCCCTACTTTATGTTATATCCTTGAGATATCGATCATAACAGGTTAATCTAGATGAGATACTAGAGAGAATGTTAGTGGAAGAAATATAAGTGATATCTAAGAAATTATAGATAGTAGCTCCTAATTTGTGAGCAGCATTAAAGGAAGTACTGACAAAGAAAAGAGAGAAAGAAAGTTTGAATGAGAGTACTCATGTTATAATCAATATCTCATATCTTACAGATAGTTTGCTTATGAAAAACAGATGTTGGGGTTTCTTCTTTATAACTCAATTATTGGCTGCACTGTGCATTTCCCTTATGTATAATCAGTTAGTACCTCATATAGTAGTGAAGGCTTCCTTATATTTCTTATTCTTAACATATGTAATCCTTATGGTCTTGAGGTATATATAGCTGTAGATATACTCTTGTATTCTTATACTTTACAAATTGATTATTCATTCTCTTCTCTACTGAAGCTTTGCCTAAGTTGCAACCTGAGTCAAGCTTAAAGTTGTAACAACTCACACCTAAGCAGCCTCCAGCTCAAAAAAAAGGATTGTCTCTGTAAATGCTTTAAAGAAACTTGAAAGAATATAAGAGACTATAGATATAGAAAATGAAGAGAATGTAGAACTCTGGACTATTAACAATCTAGTAGTCTAGTTTCTGAATAAACTAGTGCCTAAAAAATGAGGGTGCTAGATCTTCATAATAGAAGAAAATAAAGTGGCATCAGATACTGCCTATCTCAGAGTTATTCCAGTACTCATGAACAGAATATACAAAAAGAGGCATTGATGAACAGTAGATTATAGATTGTATCTATAAGCAGAGCTATAACTACTGTTAACAAGATTACTTGGGATCCAAGTCTTAGTATACAGATACAGAGTATAAATGGAAGTCTTTTGTGAATATATAGGCTAGGGAAAAACATGCCCTTTACACTAGAAGAAGTAACAGTTTTGTTATAGGTGTTATAACCTTAGACTTGGCTCAGGTTGCAACTTAAGTGAAGACTTAAGTTAAGGATGTAGGAAAGAGTCAATTGGTAAAGCATAAAAATACAGGACTGTATCTATAACTATATATACCTATTGACAATATGTTTAGTGTATGGCAACCATATATAAATAACATTACAGAACATGAGAAAAAGATAAGAAAACAATACCTACTACATGAGACACTGGCTGAGACAACTATGGTATAGCCAATCATTACATCATAGAAGAAACAACCTTCAACCCTATGGTTCATAATGCAGTAATGTGTTAGACATGAGGAAGTAATTGTAATAATAGATGTATAATGAAAAAAATACTATATCATATTTTACTCAGAAGACTCTTTGACATCATTACTAAGAGTTAGGTGGTTAATGACAAGGAAGAGAATTAGACTATTAACATTACCTGTCCAAATACAGAGATAGAGGTAGCACTCCCTATCTATAAGAGAGAAATACTGTCTAGAAGAATAGATATAGCCTTAAATTTTCATTGAACCTCAAGAAGTTGACAGGATGGTTTAGAGGAGAGATTTTTTGTATAATAGAATTGGATACAGAAGAGAAGCTGTTCATTCAAGAAGTATTACTAATATAGGTAAATAAGTTCTCAAGAGATGAAATTAGACTGTTGTATTTGTAACAATCAGAAAAAGCATTAGAGACAGAAGATAGAAACACTCTAAAACAGTATGTCAGCCAGTTATGGAATACCAGACATGAGTTGCAACTGGTAGAGATAGTAACTGAAATCAAGAATAGACATTCATAAAAAGAAACTGTAGCTTGTTTTGCTAGGAAGTATAAGTGAGTAGCTCTTAAAGTAAAGCCAGTTCTCAGTATACTTTCTAGCAGATTTAAAATCATTATGAACATTCAGGGAAACTCTTTAGAGAAGATGCTGAAGTTGCTGGAATAACCATCTGAGTTTGTACCAAAAAGACAATACTTGCTTAAGAGAAAAGAAAATAGATAAGAACTATATTTTTGGATTCTTGTGGCCTGAGAAGAGAAGGCTTATGCATTGGCTGATAGGATAGCAGAATGAAGCATTTATCTAGATCAATTTAGAAAATGAAAAGTTTAAGAATACTACTAACTATTTATAAGAAAGTATATACTATAATTGAGAGAAATCTCATTGTTGGAGTATATAAACCTTCTGACTTATCCTATTGGTCAGGGTGGCTCTGTATTATTAAGAAAGATGGAAAAAGTCTTTAGATAGTATACAGTTTGGAACTGCTTAACAGAATTAATATTGCTCACTTGGAATTGCCCCAAACTATAGAAGAATTGGCTACACACTTTGCAGAAAGAGTCTATAATAGAATACTAAACTTGTATGTGAGATATGATGAGTAAATGCTAGCAGAGCATTCACAAGACTTTACTACATTTTAGATGCTATTTAGGGCACTCAAATTAGTTACTGTACCTATGGGTTAGACAAATTCCATACCAATTTTCTCTTAGTATCACAAACTTTATTTAAATTATATCTCCATAACCAGTGGGCTGATTCTCACAAACCAAGTGATACTGGAAAGTCATAAATAAGAGCTATTCATACATATGTGGGATGTACAAAAGTGACAACAGATTACTAAGATATCAGATCATCATTAACTACAAGTTTCATTAGCTATTATGTCAAGAACAACTAAATGGATTCCTATAATCAAACTTGTGTTAGAACACATTTATCAGACTGTTTCTAATGATGTATAATATATCATATGAAGATTAGTATTTGTAGAGATATAAGCATAAAAATATAGTAATATAATTAGTTATCTTCTAAAATTAGCCTGACATCTGCCATAGTAGATGACAGTCCTATGTTGTGGCAACCACTAGACCAATGTCCAATAGCAGCACAAGCAGTAAATCTCACAAGAGGGATATCTTGTTATAACCCTAGAACCTTAGAGTGGATTCAGAGATCAAACTCTTATATTAGAGAAGACACAAGAGAACTCGATAGAAAGCCTTTTACAAAATAATCTACCTTATATACTTCTATAGATGGTCCGTGCTAGGTACTGTACATCCTACCCTAAATGATCATGTGTTAAGCATGAGACCAACATGTGGTGTCTATGTTGTATGACTTCACTTTGCTCCAGAATCTTCTATTTCTTTCTCTTACATTCCATGATCAATGTTGTGATCACACCATCTAATGTGACAGTGTGATCAATCACTTCTAACCCTAACCCCAGAGTTCTAAAAATAGAAAAATGTAAAATAGTTAAAAGAAAATGAAAATAAAAAATAAAAAAGGAAAATAAAATAAAGTCTATTGTTTCATATCTTTACATATCTAGTGGGAACATGAGTTGTGTATTCACAAGAGAACTCAACAGAGAACCACAACAGTATTCTACCGACTATTTATATAAACTATCTATGGTCTGTGCTATGACTATGTGTTCTACCCTAATATCCATATTCTGTCTCCATGTCCATTAGTAATCTGCCTCATGTTCTATTACTTATCCACCATGCATCTACCTCAAGGCTGTTAAGATCGTCGATGGTGGACTTGGTTTTTATTTTCTCTTTTCACTTTATTTTATTGTTTTCTTTTTCTTTTATTTTCTATTTTTAGAACAACTCGGGTTAGGGTCTATCAGTCACGCTGTCACATCAGTCACAAATTGATGGCGAAGTCACAAGACTGATCATGAGACTTGGAGAATAAAGTAGAAGATTCTGGAACAAAGTGACATCATACAGCATGGACAACACATGCTGGCCTCATGTTATACTCATGGTCATTTAGGGTAGGGTGCACAGTAGTGAGCACGGACCATGGGTAATAGTATATAAGGTAGACTACTTTGTATTAGGAACTCTATTGAGTTCTCTTGTATTACTCAATACAAGAGTTGCTTCTTTGCTTAATCCTTTGAGCATTGATTCATAACAAAGGCCAGCATGCCATGTCCATGTGCCCTGACATCATACTCTTTAATCTCTATCATACATGCATGCACTATGTATATACCATAAGGAACCATGTCCCTTGATGTCACTTCATCTCTAGACTCTTCCTGATCCTTTTAGACCGCTCTAGAGTGCTCTAGGCCCATGACATCATGTTATGTGACTGGGAAGTCACATGCTCTCTCTCTCTTGTTGTAGACTAATAATAATACTACTACTATATCTTAACCCTAACCCTAAAAGTCTGTCCACACTTTTGTCTTATAACAGTACTATTGTGGCAACCACTAGATACAAAGTCTAATAGCAGCACAAGGCAGCAAATCTCTTAGAATGGATATAAAGTGGGAAGTTCACAAGAGAACTCAACAAGGAGTTTCTGCTAAATTAGAGTTCTATATATACAAAACATGCCTGGTCTGTGCTACCAATAATTAAGCCTGCCTTATTGTCCATGCTACAACCTCATGTTCATCTTATTTCCTACTCAAGGCCACCATGTTGTATATATGTGCCCTGACATCATCTTCCAGATCCTTCTACCATGTTCTAGGCCTATGACATCACATCATGTGACCTGTCATGACTGTAGTGTCACATGCCTCTTCATTATCTAAAAGAAAAAAGAAAAAGAAAACAAAATCAATATAAAATCAGAAAAATAAAATAAAATAAGATAAAAATTGTTAGTGTTCAAAGCATCCCATAACATCCTACCAGGTATGATTAATTAGACTTCAGACTTAACAATATAATTCATCAATTATTATCATTATTCCTCATTATTATTGATATCTGTATTAATTTTCATTATTATTGTTATTATTGTTAAACTTCTAAATTATTTCTAAACCTCTGAGCATGCACTCAAGGTTTAGACATCACAAATAAGTGAGTAGTTCATTTTGTAATAATGAGGATGTGGCTTACATACTAAAGAAAGAGATCCTGAAGTATATGTTGCCCTACATCAATAATATTCTAGTTAGAGAACTAGCAACTCAATATAAGCAAAAAGATGGGACTTATGAGATGCTTGTGAATAACTCTGGAATCAGAAAATTCATATTAAAACACCTAAATATAGTGAATCAAATACTACAATAAATAAAATACACTGGAGATACTTTCTTAGGACCTAGGACTATGATATATAGTGATCAGATTACTATTGTAGAATTCAATTATTTGTATTAAGAAAAAAAATCTACTTTAGATACTATAGAAAAGATTCTTAGATAGAGAGCTTATTAAGATATAATGAATATAACAGTCTTTTCAAGCATTAAAGTGCAGTATTGGAATTATATCCCCAACTTTATAATAGTAGCAGCCCCACTATACAAAGTAGTAAAGAAAGATATATCCTTTGAGTAGGAGGCCAGCCTAAGAAAAGGCACAGTCAGATTTAAAAATTTTGATAGAAAGTTATTTTCACACTCAGAATCCAAAGTTCTCTAGTAAACAACTGATTGATTTAATAGTGAATATCTCCTGAAAAACAGCAGAGCACTATATTTACCAAAGAGACAAGAACAAGTCCAGGAAGATATATTATGTGAAATTCAATTTACTATTAATGGATTCTAGACAGCAAAAATATTCTTGGTTAAAGCAAGAGCTTTGTGGCTTAATATATGCTCTCAAGTAATAAATATATTTATTAAGAGAGTGCAGAAACTTTGTAGTAAAAACTGATATGAAGTACTTAGCTAGGATGCTAAATAATCCAGGAAAGATGCCCAACACAACTATCAATCACTGGGTAGATTATATCAAGATAAATTTCTTTTTTAAGATAGTCCATAAAAAATACTTTTAGACTAGATGGGCTCTCAAGAAGAAAATAGTATTCTGTGACCCTCTTCTAGATAGATTCAAGAATAGTTCAGATGACAAGAAAGATGATATACTAATACTGCTAGAGAAAGACTGAGAGGAAATACTCTTAGAATTAGAAGATTTCTATAAAGACATTGACTTGTAAAAAAGTTTTTTCTATGAAGAACTTGTCAAATATACTACCTATTAACTAGGAAAGCAAATGGCAGATAGACAATAAAACCATGGCTATTACCAAACAGAAAAACAAAGCTCTTTGCTAATAGTGTTAGCTAGAGAAGTAGCAAACAGAACTGGCAACTTATGAAAGTTTGTTAGAATATAACTAGAATATAATAATGAACACAGAAGCAACTATGCATAAGTGCTAGAATGACAACTTGTTAAGGTTAAAGAATATTTAGCTGTTAGAGATGAGAATCCTGTAAGAGCAGTAATAGAAGGCCAAGTATAACTTGTAAGACATACCTCTCATTACTAGCTAGATCCAGAGGTTAGAAGACTTTATAAGAAAGTCATTTGTAGTAATAGTTGTTTCTAGCTAGATTTAACTTTAAGCTATATCACTATCCTGAAAAATCAATAGGTAAGTCTGATGCTTGGTTTCAATGACTTGACCATAGCACTAGCTTCCATAACAATCAAGATGTGGTATTGATCAAGCCAGAGTTTCTTGTTGTTTAGATTTTGAAAGTTGTTGTAGTGAAAGGCAAAGTGAAGGCTGTATTGACAAACATCTATCATAGAAATTGACTATGTAAGCAAGAGGAACTAGTAGTGAAAGCTGCACAGAAACTTCAATAGTCATATGTAAGGCTCATACATTCCATAGAGTAGTTAGTGAATAATAGTTTACTTTTGTTTAGGGATAAGGTCTATGTCTCTAACATCTTAGACCTCTACTGCTATATTGTCTCTCTTTACCATAATTTAAGGATAACTGTATATACAGAATGTTGGAAGACTTTTAAACTGGTTTTATAGAACTACTGGTAGCTACAAATTTTAAGGTATATTGGTTGGTACATCGGTACCTGTAACCTATGTATACAGATAAAGCCTGTTCAATATCTAATCCTTATAGAACTACACCTCCTTCTTATTCCAAATACAAGATAGAAAACAATTAGTATAGACTTTGTTGTATAACTTCCAAAGTCTACCGGATTTGATACAGTGATAACTGTAGTAGACTCAGTATTTAAGACAGCCTACTTTATTCTGGCCCATACTACAGTAAGTATAGAAGAAGTAGCCAGACTTTCTCTACACTATATGTGAAAGCTTCACAGCCTCCTCCCTATATGTGTTGTGTCTGACTGTAGACCTCAATTTATTGCTCTCTTCATAAGATAATTATACCATCTGCTTAGGATTAAGTTCACTGCTTGGTATTTGCAGACCAATAGACAAACTAAATAGGTTAATTAAGAACTTGACTAGTATTTTTAGCTCTCTATAAGCAAAAAAAAAGACAGCTGGTATGATCTTCTTCTCTTAGCCAAATTCCAACACAATAATCATGTATATTCATCCATTCAGCAACCTTCTTTCTTCTAGATACTGGACATCTTCTGTGGATGAGATTTGAGCCCTACCAAAAGAAGTCCAAGCTAGAAGGGATATTACAGTTCATAA
>Ga0157363_1006491_pt1 | contig 11004 bp, 5 predicted proteins | sample AttsexASBM1_FD_111477 | JGI IMG/M metagenome (GOLD analysis project Ga0157363, IMG submission 111477) | Fungus gardens microbial communities from leaf cutter ant in Ribeirão Preto, State of São Paulo, Brazil - Atta sexdens ASBM1 | ecosystem: Host-associated > Fungi > Mycelium > Unclassified ...
ATGGCATAATTCCAATAAGAAAAGCTAAAGAAAAAAATTTAAGTTCTCAAATGAAAGAGATAAGGGATGAAATAACATCAACGATTATTCGCGCTTTGGCATCACTCATGTTAATAAATGTTCCTTTCTGCACCGTACTATGCATCTGATCAAGATAAACCTGTCGCGAGCTAAGTACTTGATTAATCACTTCGACTATTATTCACTTACAAACGTTTGATGCTGGCACGCCTGCACGCATGTCTAGACAATACATCGTCCGACCTGATTGCAGAGTTATTATCGTTAAAGCAGTGTAAGTGAGTTCAGGATTCAGGCGGTCTCCCTTAAAAGCTTTTACCTTCGTTAATGTCTTTACGACGTTCCGAGTCTGAATTATTTATAGGGACAAAGAACTCGTGGAGAACGGGAAACAGAAAGATGGAAGAAAGGAGCAGGATGGAGTGGAAAATATCGTTGAAGAAAGAGAGTGAAAGACAAGTACAGAGAGACAAGCTTCAAGATAAGTTTGAGTTACTTTTAGGTCTTTCAAGCGCGACAGCGCGGATACAGGACAGTGTTAATTATGCCCCCAAGTGCTTTATTATTATAAAACACTTCGCAGTGTTAATTGTCGTGCCTACGACGGCAGAGAAAAAAAAACGAATAACGTGTTTGAAGCAACTTAAAATTCATTGCGATGGTAAAATGTCAGAGTAAATGGTTTTGTACATGCAACTTTCTTCAAATGTCAGAATGACAGTTTTTATGCATCAAAAAGATGAGTCTAGAAACTTTTAACGTAGCTTAAAAAATTCGTACATCCTGTACAATCATTAAAAAATTCGATAAATCAATAAATTTCTAAGCATTCAAATTTTATTTTAAATTTCTTGTAAGCCTGAAATTCCAATCTGGGTAAATACGCCCATTATTTCAACTTGATCGGTAATACAGTATGTATGTTAAATTTTATGTGCACATCAACGAGACATGCCACTGTCATAATGGCCGTCAGAGTATTCAACGTGTTAATGATAATGGGAGTCAGAATCGAGTGAAACTGTTGGAATTCGCAAGCACGTCCTCGGAAAGTCGTTATCAAACTGATTAACAAGCTTTGATTAAGGTAAGCCCATGTGTCGGTATGGCACGGAGTGCTTAATAACATGACTCGGCTCTGCTCGAAAGACACAATACATTACATACTAGATATACCGTGAATTTCGTGCATAACAGTCCGCAGTTAATGAATATGAATTTCTGCCATCACCACGTACCTGCGAACAGTTTTGGAATAGGTATTTAACGCGAGCTCTCGGTAGTCGCGTATTATCTAAACGGAGGTAACAATAACCATGAAATGTACAAGAGCTATTTACTATATAGTCTGATCTTAAAATACTTGTCACTTTAATCGCCATGTAAACCTGAAACACGAACCATTTAAGAAGGCGATTTGCCAAACGTATTTAATTTATTAAAAATTGAGATTTATAGTTCGAATACTTTAAGCGTGTATTTTTAAGGATAAAGAGATGGACTACTGATAAATTGTATAAAATTTGGAATCCTATCAGTGACAACTGCGACAAAGAGAACGTCAGTTTAATCTGTGACGTTTACGTCTCATTTCATTCGACATTACCGTACATACCGCCAGGGAAATCGCGTCTTTGTATTTCAAGAGTTCTGACTCAAAGACAGCCTTATTTTCTCGTTAAAGAACGATTTAACGAGAAACGAAATTAAAGGTCACGCTTCTTGCTGCCTCAGAGGCAGCAGCCCCTACGTCTGTCTATCCACGTTTTCACCAGCGCGTTTCAGTGTTTTCTTAGCACACTTCATCACCTTTAACCGCGTCGCAATAGCGTTTGGCAGCAGACTTCGGTGCCAAAGGTGATTCAATGGTTTCTCATTAAGTTCCTGCCTCACTTTGTCTACCTCTTTGCTTTTTGTTGCTATATTGCCGCCGCTTATGCAATAATGATTACTTCTTTCGACGATTAGGAAGAAACCGCAGACTGTAGATTTCTTTCATTACCTACATTCCGCCTAAAATAAATTAAAAATATTAAACAGATTTTTCTTACATTACACTGAATATAATTTCTGATTAGCATAATTAAAATAAAGCGTAATTATTGCATTGTAACGATTTACAATAAACAGCGTGCTCTTATCTCGTAATATTAAATAACTGAATATAATTTTTTAAACTTTTAATATTTTGAAATATTTCAAAATTTTTAAATAATTTCAGAAAACAATTAAAACGATAACAAAAATACCGCTTTTATAACACAAATATAGTCTCAAAAAATATATACAAGTTTAATAAATGCGGATGGCGTTTGTGGTGGACTCGGAATTAAACACAGTTACACGATTTACATTATATAATGTTGTCCTGATTTGCGTTTGTTATTTCATCGTATATTTTTATTCCGTGGCATATCGTACAACCCCGACATGTAGAGTGTAAAACGAATATTCTGTTATATATACGTTATATATACGTTATATATACGGTTCTATCATGGGATACGATTGCGCGGATAGCTACGGTAACTTTTATTGTGCAAACTATCATAAATTCCCGCAAAATTTCATTTCCAAACTGCGCTCCGCTTTTCGGCTGCCGGCTGTATCTGCATTTTGCAGCGAACTGCGGTGAGGACGCCAGGCGACTCGAGCGAGACTATTTCGTTGAGGCGTACGGAAAGAAGTTAACAGTTGGACCGGCCATTTCCGCTAGGTATTTCGATCAAGCAAGATCTTACGCGAGATAATATTGCCGATTGTCCTATGCGCTATTTCAGACGTTTGTCAGAAGGAAAGAAGGGAGAGAGGAGGAGAAGGATAGAAGTTTCTTCTCGTCTGTTGAAAACGCGCGACATTCGAGAAACGGTTAAAGCTGTATGACGTCCACACGAACCTACCTGGTGGAGAGCTCTTCAATCGGGAATAATAAACTTTTACTGCAAACTATTTCAATGAAATTCACGCTGAATGTAGATTTTAAGCGACAAGAGACAGAACAGAACTATATGTATGTATAACTATCTTCGGTTCGATCGCAATCTCATCACAATGAAATGGTGTAATAGTAAAAGTTTCAAACAATTTACTAACATATTATTGGGACATGTATTATTTTAAAATAAATCTATGTGTATATACATATATTATATATAAAAGATATCTTCCTTTTCATCCGTATTCTCTCTCTCTCCCTCTCCCTCTTTCTCTCTCTCTCTCTCTCTCTCTCTTTCTCTCTTTCTTGTTTTCAATTATATAAAGTAAACTACATTTAAAACAAAAAAATATTGGCACATAAAATATTATTTTTATGTTGCAACAATGTTTGAATACAAGTATAAATATTCGCACCGATACAGCTAGTCAATTTGCGCGCTTCGACAAGCCTTTCAGATAAGAAAATCTTCGCCGATCGAATAGTTCGAACATGAAACTCGTAAGGATTTACCTGAAATGAAGTTAGAGTTTATTGGTTTACTGAAGTAAACGGAAAAGGACTTGTGCGAAACGTGCTCAATAATCTGTGCCACGAGATTATCCGAGTGCTGGCATCGTTTCTTTCGACGTGCTTCTACCTTCGCAGCTTCGCGTGGAAATCACGATGGAATTTTAACAAGTTGCCGAGCCCGTGCTCGGGTAACTCGCTCGGAAAACGCACAAAGACTTATGAAAGTCATGAGTTTCCTCTCAGAACGAGCATTGTTGTTCTTCCGGCTCTTTCCGTGACAAGTATTATGTACCAAGCGGTAAACATGACGTGAACATTCCTATATTAAACGCGAAAATCGCCAAAGATCTTACACTCAGATTACTTTAACAAACTTACGCTTGAAAAATTAAGATAGGAAATAACTACTATTTAATAATCAATATAGAATTACATCAAAGAATTTTGAAGTTCTTCAGATTTCTTTGCTTTCTCTCGGATAATAAACTCCCTCTCCTTTGACATTTGTAAGCTAAAGTACCGACTGTAATTACAACATTTCAAAAGAGAGGATGAAAATTATGTAAACGAAGAGGAGATAAAGAGACTGGTGTACATAAGAAGAAAAACAACGTCATTAAATTTTGCCATCATATCTCTTAGTATGAAACCTAATGAAGGAAAGAGGGGCGGGAAGACTTGCGTTGAAATATTAAAATACTCTATAAATTAAGGGATTCTTTATCTCATCTCTATTTATCACGCAAGAAAGTTTCAGATATCTCTGTTCATGTCTTTCAACGACGTACTATTAGTCATTTTCTCGCAAATTCTACATTCTTGCAGAACTGTATAAGCAGTCTCGGTTTCGAAGTCGTCATATTTCAGGATTTAATCCCACGGAAAATATATTAACACTGCAACGTCAAGCGATAAATCAGGCAATAAAGGAAAGCTCGACGAAGCAGGAAGGTCGGATAAAAAGAAAATAACAGGGCAGAGAAAGTGATCTTCATTATTTTTAAAAGCACTCCAGAGGCACGGCTGGGAACCACTAAGGGTATCGCGTGACATATATATGCGGAACCACCTCTCAAAGGCATTGCGGACGGGGTGACTCTAGCGAAAAATATACTCGGCCAATATTTCTAATATTCCCACCCCGATTCTGACATCTCTAGTTGGCGCGCGTGCAGATTCACTTTACGCTCAAAGAATAAAAAAAAAATATAGAAAAAGAGAGAAAAAAGAAGAGAACGACCATTCGCGATGTAGACGACCAAAGCTGGAAAGTTTTGCATGAAATTAAGGAAGGAAAAATTACTGCTATTACCGACGGCCGCCTACGTGCGTAGTAAGTCGGGCGAAAGTAGTAAGAGCGAGACAGTGGTAAGACCAGTGGTAAGATCGTGGTAAGAGCGGCCGAGATGGGCGGCCAGGTTATAATTACAAGTGTGGCCCTGACTAATTTAATTTTCCCCATCTGGTAGCGATTTGTAGGTGGAATAACTGCGGGGAACGGGCGACACATTGGATAATAGCCGCAGGAAGTGTCGTCTGGTACGGAAATGCGTAGTGGGTAAGAGAAAAGACGAAGGGAATGGGAGCATACCGCGGCATAGGAGTAACGCAGTCGGCTGAGTAAATAAAGTCCCGTTTAAATGTAATATCTCGCTGAATTGTGCCTCGAGGCTGCTGCCGCCACCGCCTCCACCGCCGTCGCCGAAATCCGATATGCACACACTTGGCAGGTCGATACAGCGCCAGTTACTTAACGTTTACTAACTATTCACTACTCGCAGCTTCCTCGTTCCCTTCCTCCCCCCCCTCTCTCTCTCTCTCTCCCGCATCGCATTTCTGTGTATCTCCTTTGCTTTCCAGACCACCCCGTCGGAAATTTCGACAGACGGAATATCACACCATAGAAACGCGAGAGAAACGTCGTTCGCCATGATGATAAAGAAATGGACTCAGCGGGTTCGCGTGGATCTCATACGTCTCTCCTACGTTCGTCACTCGTACTTTATTCCCGCACTCTTCCCTCGGCTTCAGTCACCCAATGACGCTGTGCTTGCTTCGTGCATATTCCGCGGCAACACGAAGCCGCGAGCTACGACGAAGGAAATTATTTTATTTCGCACTTCAGAATATCACCCCGTGGACTCATTCATATTCATGCCCGCGCCTGAGCACTTCGTCTCCGAAATGCGCCGGTAGTCGTGCCGGTTAGTTTAAGATTCAAGCATGGTTTTCTTATACTCGGTCTAACTCCGTCCCTTATTCCCTTATCGTCTTTGATTTTGTCTCTTAACGAGAATAAATATTACTTGCAATACGGTATGCCAGGTTTGCGAGGTGTCGGAATTATTCGAGTTTTGCGCAATCATGTAACGACATAACGTATTATTACATAATCGTGATATAGATTAAAACGTAAATTAATATTCTAGTTTTGTATATTTAATGACAGTTCGTACCAATTTGCATTTCTATTATTACAATACGATTGCGGTAATTTGTAACATTCTTCATTAACCTTGGAACGCTATTAACACATAAATTTTATATACAAATAAGCAAACTCATTGAATGTTATGTTTTCAGTGATTATCAGGAGGTCCAATCTGTCATGCTAAAAGGATCAGAACGAGTTTTTAAAAATTCAGCCCGTTATGTGTAGTCAGATTAGACTCTCTGATGGTCGATATTGTAACAGAAAATATAATAAATAATTTCAATTTTTAAGTAATTTTATATTAAATATTTTATTTTGGTAAATGTTATGAGGTGACATTGAATTTCATACTCTATATTTCAAAATTAAATTTGATTAGTGTTTTATTCATTTTCTTTCTTTTGAATTAATAATTAGATTATTTGTGTCTATAAAGGTTTAGATTATAAATATTTTATTAATAAAAATGTAAAATATATGAAAATTTTGTTAATTAAAAGTATTATTTGTACGTAAAATTTATGTACCGATAACAATATTGTATTATTCAATATTGATAGCGTTCTAAAGTAAATATAAAATAATTATATAACGCATAAATTAATATTCACATAATATTCAGTATTGGCATGAAACAGAATGCTTATATAGCTCTCTTTAATATCAATCTATGTTTGGATGATTCAATTACAAGAATTGAAATATATATCATTAATATCAATTAATCTTATTTATACTTATAAAAATATTAGTCTTAACTCTTTAATAATTAATAAAATTATTAGTTTTGATTTACATTTTCATTTAGAATTTATCAATATTGTTAATAATTACATTGCTCTGATAGATAGAAATTGTATCCACCTATTCTCCGGTTTACATTGTCATTCACATACACATCAGCGAGATGACAATCGGTTCATTTCCGCAAATTACAATCGGATCTTATTCAGCTCTTATTCACAGCGCGAGGTCTAGTTACGAATGTGATTGTCTCCCGACGAGTAAACTTCCCTCCAAATAATGCCATCTCCTTGGTTTATCTAAACAACCCCAACTTCCCACATTGCCCGCTTAACGCAGGCGACTCGGTTGATTAGGGTGCAAACGAACCGTAAACATTAAATTATTCATCATCCTCTCTACAGTTGAGACAGTTAATTAACAGTCTAACTGGTACCTGATTAGTTTACGTTATTAATGCGATATGATTAAAACTTTTTTGGTTTGTATGATGTAAAGTGAATTCGCCTCGGTTGGAATGCGATAATGGCAGTTACACGAAATTCTCAGTCTCAACCTTGTTATCATCACAACAAAATGTTAAACCAAAATGTGAAAAAATTTTAATAACTAATTATAATGTTATATCAAAAAAAGAAATAAATTAGTCTAAATAAATATAACGTATACAGATTCCATATTCGATTTTATATGCACAGATTTTATTCATGCCGAGAAGTATGTATGCATTACAGTTGATATGCTGTCTCTATTCTTGCCGCCCATTGCAATAGTGATTCCAACGCAAAGAACATCTATATTAAAAATCTCACGAGAAATCTACGTAGGCGAAACATCGCAAATTAACGTCGCAAAGAAACGTCGGTTCCGCCTGAAGCGTAAGAGTTGTCGTTCCTTTTCCCGGAGAATTGGTCAGATCGTAAGATTTCCCGAGTGCCCATGTTACCGATTAGTCTCGGCGTACACGACGACGGTAAGATCGCGTTTCGAGCAAAAGGGGAATTCTCTTCGTCGAGGAAACAGGTGGAACAGGAAATCAGACAGGAAGCAGAAAAGGAAGGAAGGAAGGAAGGAAGGAAGGAAAGCAGGAAGGAAGGAAGAAAGGAAGGAAGGAAAGCAGGAAGGAAGGAAGGAAGGAAGGAAGGAAGGAAGGAAGGAAATATCGAACGCGCGCATAGCGATAGACTTCTCTCTAGGAACGAGAGGAATTGCGGGGACAGCAAGGGGATAGCAAGTCGAGCGGTAGCACGTCACTATTGTGACGAATGATTCGCGCGTGTTCCATAGAACACCGACATTGCGTCTCGCCGCGCGTTTCTACTACCTTCCGCTACGAAAGCCGGTACTCGGCTTCGGAATCACGGGTGTCGGTAATATCGATCGGCACGAAACGGGCAAATAGAAGGAGATGTAGGATGGCGACGGAGAGGCCGAGGAAGGGGCACTTAGAGAACCGTTGCATACCGAAACTTCTTTCCGCACGGAAGTTCCATCGCGGATTTTCGCGAACAAAAAAAAAGCAGGGGAATCCTGACGAGGAAAACGAGGACGTGCAGAAACGAGAGGAGAGCGATAGCGAGTGATAGTGGGCGAAATGGGTGGGCAGGAGGTACAGATGAGCGAGATGTGGTGGAGCTGAGCGAGATTTCATTCTACTTTTGTGCAACTGATATATTTTTATCTGACATCGGGATTTGACTGCTCATCGAACCATCCCTACCCTCGGGTTCCTCTAATATTAACCGGTAAGAAATATGTAAATGATTATTAATTCTCTAGAAGCGAGTGTTCCAAATTTATAACATTTATTTTAAAATTAAATTCGTATAATAAATTTGGTATTTGTAAAAATTAGTTATATTTAAGGAGATGGAAATATAAATAGTACTAAAATATGCATATTCTCTAAAAATGAGAGAATCAATGCATTATAACTGAAAAAGTAGTAAATATTCATTGCTGATCATAATTACAAATATAACATTGATCAGTAATGATATCAATGATGATAACTGATTTACTTTTAGAAAATACAACTTCAAGCTAGAAAGACTACATCGATTATTAAAGATATCGATAAATTCTTTGCTTACAAATTATTTTTTTTACTAAAAATAGTAAAAAAACTTTTTTTAAAAGACGATGCTATTCCTAAAGAGTTAAAGCTGCGAAAAATTCATTTCAATTCATAGAGTATATTTCTAAAATTTATCTGCTAAAATAAAGATTTCTCTATTGAGAATTTATACTTATTAAAACGATAATCATATGTTCTAAATGTAGAGCGTAATAAAATACACAGAGGTAATGTGTTGTAGCTGCAATTAAAAATCATATTAATTATATAAATAAATAATATAAATTAAAAAATCATACCAGATAAAGTGAGAAATAAATATAATATTTAGTAATCTTTATATATACAGATCTTGTCAGTTATTTGATTTTAAATTATATTTGCAGAATGAACTATGCACTTCCATTTTTGTAATTAGTAACAAAAGATAATATTATGCAATAATTTTATGCAACAGAAACCATTCTTTCAATATTCAACTGGATTATATTTTCACAAATATAAAATTATCGATATGGCAACCAACCTTTTTATTTAAATACATTCATCTATTTTTGTTATAAAAAGTAAAAATTTAATTAAACTCCGAGCCGAAAAATAGTCAAAATGAAGCCAAATAACAGATAATATTGCATTATATCACATTTTAGTAATATATATTAAACCATAATACACATGTAAAAGCCAAAATATCTTTTTTTCTCTATGCAAGAGCGTAATTCAGTCGCATTACACACACAATAACAGAAAATTGCTTTGCTCTAAATAATTATACATATGTCGCTTTTTAATACGCAGTAACGAAACTGCTCGTAAAATTAAAACGACTGTACCGCACATATCGCTTTTTATTACTTCACCAACGTTTGACGTACGCTATCCATCGAGCAATATATGGCTTGTTGCCTGCATTATGCAGCCATGCGATTCGACAAAAAATAACTTGTTGGCGCTCACCGTTTCGTAATGATCGATACATGGCACAAAAAACAGACGGTATAAAAATCCATTGCTAGGCGACGGCATTCGCGCGCGTATGTGCTCCAGGGAGGGGATTATTTTCAATAGAGATTATACATATAAAACAATCTGCGCGCCCGATACGGCGATAAGCCCACCACGGGTTTATCGTTGTAGTGTAATATCGAAAAGAGTTCGAGATTGGTGGTGCGGGAAAGAATCGAATCGTGCGGCAGAGAGGAGAGGAAAAGTTATTTTACAAGCAAGCGGCCGAGGCGCGAAATAGTCCATTTCACGAGGTGCCCGCGATTCTACGTACGATATACGTACACACGTGCGTCCCGTACACGTGCAGCGACCGTTAACGTAACGTAAAAGCGCTGGTATTCCGTAGTTTATTTTGGCCTTTAACGCAAACAACAAGGACGATAATGCTCGGCCCGGTTGACACTCGCAACGTGCAACCATGCGAGTCTGATTTTCGACATCGAGTGCATTCCCGCAACATCCCCACGGGATGTAGCAGCTTTTGCTAGTGATTTCCAGCTGGATTGCGCTCGTCAACGTATGGTCACTCACTGTTATTGTAACTGTCCGATAATGATGCATCCTGCGTACCGTGATGATGACCCGACGATTGTCCCGGTAACAGATTCCTCGCTTGTCGTCCTGTAATACAAAAGAGCACAGGAAATGTCAGAGGATAAAGAAAGTGACTAAAATTTAAGATAGCAGTTAATAAAGAATTTTACTTCTTCATCTACCAAATTCCTATTTGAATCTCTTCATATATATATCATTGTTATTGAAACATCGAGAAATCGTGTATTCAATTCATTTTTTAGATATCAACTGAAGTAAATTAATTTCTGCAAGTTTCGATTGTTACTACGAGGTTCATAACAACGATGTATCAACAGCGAAATAGTATCAGAAATCGTGGAGCATACGTGCCAACGTGAAACATATCGAAAATCCGATTAGATCAAAAATGTTATAGCGAATCAGTTTAATCGAAATCCATTAAATCGAACCCGTGATTTCGAGTACTCCGATATCGGAGTAATATTACTCTTGGACTCGTTTAACGGACGGATATTCTGATACAGAGAATACTTGCTCTACGCTAACAGTATTGACCTTTATATCTGTTCCAAAATATTTGTTTATAAAGTCGAGAAGGGAGAATTAAATCTTCTTTTATACATTCTACATAACGCAAATAAAATATCAAAAGTTACGAGATTCTATTTGTGTCATTTTGCTACAATAGCGTATTTTGAAGATACAAGTTCAAAAAATTTGTTTATTATTGTTAAA
>Ga0157363_1006493_pt1 | contig 11003 bp, 3 predicted proteins | sample AttsexASBM1_FD_111477 | JGI IMG/M metagenome (GOLD analysis project Ga0157363, IMG submission 111477) | Fungus gardens microbial communities from leaf cutter ant in Ribeirão Preto, State of São Paulo, Brazil - Atta sexdens ASBM1 | ecosystem: Host-associated > Fungi > Mycelium > Unclassified ...
ATGATTTTATTGAACAATATTTTTGTTTCAATATATTTTGCAGGAATTTTTATTATATATTTTCTCGTTTCTGATATCAACCTGAAAATCCTTGCAATGACGAATGATCAGAAGCCTTAAAAATGCATTTACAGGTAAGGATCTCTCTTATCCGATATTTAATCGCATACGAGGTTCTTCTCACAAAAAGTTTCGGTGCCTACGCACAATTTCAGTGCATGCACGCGTCTTTAAGTCGCGCCAGCTTCCGGCTTCCGGTTTCCGGAAGAAGTGTTCTCCATTCGCTTTTCTCCCGCTTTCTCTCTCTTTCACCCTGTCTCTCCCTCGTTTCTATCCAAGAATCTTCCCGGATGGAAACGCGCTCGCTGTCTCCCGGAGCACGCGGCAGGAGATTTAGGGGAGAATCGTACGATTAATGGCATCCCCCGCGGCATAAACGACTGTGGCGCGGCCTTTCCCGCTAAATTCAGAATCGAAGATCGAATGGCTGATAGGATCTATCGTGTCGTTGCCACTTGGACCCTCCCGAAGGAGAACTTCCTTTTTCAGACAAACATGAGTAAGTAACGGTATAACTTCATCGATTCGACATTCGTGTACATAATGTTAATACTGGGAAATTTTTCTCAAAGGTTACGTGATAATCAAGAAAATTTATGTATAAATGTCGAAGTATAAAGTTTTGCCCTTTGCTACATTCACTTAAAAAAGTATATCGATATAATAATAGATTTAAATAAAAATTATTTTAAATTGAAAGATAAGAGACGACATGCATCGCACCGTGTCCATTTTATTCGGTTCATCTCGCACGTGCCGTATGTTACAACAAGTTGCGAGAAGAGTGGAAGCTCTCGTTATATATCGAAGCAAGACTGGAGATCGCGAGAGCATCAAAGTGACAGACCCGCAACTATCTCCCCCTCCCTCCCCCCTCCCCTCCACCCTCAACCATAGAGGGCAAAAATATTTTCGGTTTTTACAAGAGATCGTCGGACTGTCCGCCGACCAGGTCTTGGACTCCCTTCGTCCCGCGCGAATCCCCGTTAAAAGGAGGCCGAACGAGCCGACGAGAGCTCAAAATTCCGCGGCGGTGCCTTTTGTCCCCGCGATGTGCTTCACCTTCTCTCTTTTTGCCAGCAGTCATCCTTTCTTCTTCATCCTTCCTCTCTTCTCTCTCTCTCTCTCTCTCTCTCTCTCTCTCTCTCCATTCCTTCATCCTCTCACTACCAGAATTGTCGACGAGAGGACAGAGGAAAACGCATAATTCCGATTCTCCTTCCCTCTCCTCTCTCTCTCTCTCTCTCTCTCTTTCTCTCGCTCAGTCTATCGTACTTCGTCTTTCACGCTCATCTCGATCTACGTCGGAGCCAGCGATCCGGAGTCTGGCCTCTCTCGTCTTCTCGCAAGATAACGGATCGTTGTTCTTCGTCGGTAGCGCGCGATGATTCGTCTCACAGAGCGAGCCGCTGCGAGCATCAATCTCTCGTCAAAGTTTCTCTGCTAGTCGTAGAAATACCGATGCGAGAAGGAGGAAGGAGCCCACAATGCGTCCGCTCGTCCAACCGCAACGAGAAACCTCCTTCCGTCGCGTCGCGTCGCGTCACGTTACAGTCGTGTCGCCTAGCATATAACGTCACATACTATTCTCTTCTCTCCCTTCACGATTGCTTGCTACAATCGGAAACTGCAAGACTGACAACGACCGCTGATCTTTCCGGTTAAAATAAATCGATGACTGTAAGCACTATCAGTTTGATTCCGCAGTTGCATAATTATATATGTTTAAGGAAATAAGAGATCTGAGCAAAATGGATTTCTTGCGGATGTATAAGCAGGAAAAAAAGATACATAAAGATTAAAATAATATTATATATACTCTCTAAATCTGAATCAGTGGATAATCACTGATATCAGTGGCAAGTATGCTACTGGCAATCAGTGAATTAAATATAAGATTCCTAACCTAGCTAATCTTTATTATGTGATCTAACTAACCTTGTTTTAGTGCTTAAATGCAATGAATATGGTATTGGAAAATTGAAAATAACGTGCAAATATCAATATTTTAATTATATAATGCTCAAACATTCTTCCTTTTTTTAGTTGAACTTTACTGATTATCAGTGCCAAGTATGTCACTGGGTAATTAGTGATTATCCACTGATTCAGATTTAGAGAGTATATATAGAATCCTGAATATTATTTTTATATACAATATATTCAAAAATATGCAATGTTTCTCAAAATATTTGTAATTTTGCACTAACATATGAGACGTACAATATCATAAACAAATAAAAAATGTAACAAGTTAAATTAAAAAAAAAGTTAAACATACAAGATAATATTCTAAATATAATTCTTCAAGAAGATATCATTTAAAACGTTGACATTATATAAATAAAATTTTGTAAAAAATTTAAATACTTCTCATTGTATTTTCAAGTAATTCATATACTTATATACTATTTCACACTTTTAACTTTAATTATATTTATCTATTAAAATAAAAGATTACAAAAACAACTGCATCATTTTAGTATTTAATTTTAGCTGCAATAATATATGTGAAATGTTACAGTGGAAATATTTAACGACCAAATAACGTCGGTCGAATACGATATCGGAGATAATTCAATAATTTATCTCACAAATGACGCAACAACGAAACGTTGAGCTCCAAAGTGCAAAAATAACATCCCTGTTTAAGATGCTTCGAGACGACTAAATGTAATAATTTTGCTCTTTGAAGCTCTCTCCGATAATAAGTTGCAATCACAAAGGTATGATAATATATATCGCAAGCATCGCATTCTGTAACGCAAATTTCTGATTTCTACAAAATTGCGAAAATCGCAATAAATAACAGATGTCCACTTAAATGAGAATGAATAGCAAATTACCCCTTATTTCCGGTTCAATATCTAAGGATCGATTTAAATTATTTAAATAATTGCAACAGTCTTAGAGTACAATTTTATAGAAACACGTAAAAATATAATGTCAATCTTTTTCTTTAGTGATGGAAAGTCGATAAAAATATTTCTTTCCGAGGATCAATTAAACACGAAATTAAACTAGTTCAAAGGGATTTAAAATAATTTAAGGAATCTCGAAGAAAAAAAAAAGGATCTTTGTAATGTACCTTCTGGCGGATTACTCTGTATGAAAATCCTGATTCCGAGAGCAGAAGCCTCGTGCCCATTGTCACAGATGCACACGTACGAGTGTGTATGTGCACGCGCGCGCGTACGGCGCTTCGTGTGCGTAAGGTCCGTCGTGTAACTCGGCGGGCTAATGATGATGACACTCTTATTTCTCCGGGAGGACGCGGGTCATTTTTCAAAGGGCAGCGAGGGGGAAAGAGCGGTCCGGGAGAGCTCCTGAACGAGGAGGGAAGCGAAACGAGAAGCTGGAGAGTAAAGGGAAGGAAGAGCTGTAGAAGAAGAAGAGAAGAAGACGATGACGACGACGATGACGACGACGAGGTTCCCTCCGCGCGCTAGCGCAGAAGCTAATGTCCGGAACGACTCCTAAACCATTAGACGAGGAGAAAGGGGGGGGAAAGGGAAGGAGAGAGAGAGAGAGAGAGAGAGAAGACGAAACTTGACCGGTGTGCGGATGAGGCATCTCTCTTTCTCCACTCTATTCTCCCTCTCCTCTTTCCATCGCTTCATCCGGCCAAGCCACTTTTCTCCAGCAGCTTTCGCTCTCGGAGGGAGACAGAGAGCGGACAAAGAGACGGCTTAATCGCGGAGAAGATAACGATATCGTTACGCCTCTCGCGTGTCAAAGTTTTGTGAATTATTGGGGTAACAAAATTTCGGAGGTCAAAGAAGGAGTGGTTACATTTTTACTCTTTGACATTTTCTAACTCATCTAATCGTTCAGATTCTGGCCGACAAGTTACCGTAAATTTTAGTGTTTCACGGATATACAGTGTTTGTATTATCTATATGGATAAAAATAAAATTAAAACATATTTAAAAAGAGAGAAAAAGAATTCTCAAATAATAATAATAACAATAAATAGATTAATATTCCCATTTGTTATACAATTTATTGACAAACAAATTTATGTGTGTGTGTGTGTGTGTGTGTGTGTGTGTGTATGAGAGAGAGAAAAATACGAAAATTTCTTGAATTAAAATTTCTAGTTTGCTTATCAAAATTAAATGTGATTAAAACTCGATAATTTTAGGTGATTTTATATACACATGGAAAGAATGATTTTATTAAAATATCTGAAAATTTAGATAAATACTTGAAAACACAGACTTGAAAATAATTATTTCGGAATAATTTGCATAGATCGATTTAATCATAAAGTGTGCAAAGTATTATTCTGTATATTCTTTTAAATTCTTTTAAATTCTATTCTATTTCATATACATGTCTTAATTAACGATAAAGGCAGAAGGAATATGTAGCACGTATTGGAAAAGACTTGTAATTCAACGATCAATAGCATCGTTGATAATGGGAAGGGATCTCTTTTCGCCGGCGAGAGTTTAAGTAAGCGTCCGATTAATTATTCACCATACGTCCACGTTTAATTCGATTCCCCTTTACGAAGAGGGCTGGATCACGAACGGTCCGTAAACATTGTCAATTATTTAAATAACTACCGTACTACCTCTTTCCGTCTAAATCGTCACGTTTCTCCACGCGCCTTACGTTAGCAATGGAACTTCACAATGATACCAGAGGTCATCAAATAAACAACGCAGCTGATCAGAATCGAACCTTATACGATATATATAACTTTATGCGATATATGTAAGCTCATCGTTGCGTTTAACATTGCATTGTATAAATAATAAAATATTGTTTGGAAAATATTGTTCGGAAAATGAATTATAATTAATGTGATAAGATGGTAAACACATTTCCTGTTTGAGCAAAAAACACTTTACTTCGGCGAGACATAAAAAAAGGAATATCGAAATGCATCGCGATAAGTATCACCGTAATAAGTAGCACCTGTCCCATTGTTGGCAATTCCATACGAGACGATGTGCCGCTACGGCTACGCGAATAACTATGCGATGGACGCTGCTCCTAAGCGGCACGAAAATCGCAGCTGCAGCATCGGTCCATTAAGCTTATAGGTGCAATAAATCTCCATTAATCGCTGAAATTCGGTGTACGTACGTTTTGCCCAATTATTATATTCGTGCCCTTTTTCTGTAAACTGGACATGATTTCACAGCTTGTTTTAATTGAATCGTTCAGCGTGCAAGAGGGGCAAACCGCAAAGTCCGAATTAATTCAGTCAGTACGTCCCAGTTTTTCGACAATTAACAGAAAAATGATTTTGGCAGAGATTTTAGGGTACTAAGAGAGAGAATCTTTTCTGCTAATTCTTAAAATATCCCGATTACTCGCTTATTTGATTTATTAATTGGAAATTACAAATTGTCGTAACGTGTTTCCTTAACAGTTTAATTATTAATTCATTCGATATTAACAATTCAAAAATTTTGAAATAATAAAATGTTATTTTTAACTTATGAATTGGGTTACCATCGTTTCTTCGATATCTAACAGTAATACAGTTCACGAGCCACCGAATAGACTTTAGCAAATGAAGCGAGAATGAATAATAATAATCATAATCCGTGTAAAACACGACTCATCTTTAATGTTTTTATTTATTTTTTTTCCTAAAAAACAATAAGCCAAAGAAGAATGTCCCCTTCGCTTCGCCCGCTTTTAAGACGGAAACACACGATTGAAACGCAGAGACAAGATAGATGTGCGTCACTTCCGGCCGCGACAGAGGGTGGCGTCTGTACGACGGTCGCCTCTGACAGCCACCCTTTTGTGGCTACTGGAGGGGTCGCGACGCTTTGCAGAATATAATTACTGCCTATGTCGGTGGTATATCTTTGGTCGCGTACGCACAAATGCACTGCTCGGCGTGAAATTTACTGCGAGCGCTGATAAACTGCGCGAAATGATATCAAAGAGAAGTGATTAGTGAAAGTGAATAAGACTGTCTCATAATTTTTCTGCGATTTTTTTTTAATTGTAGCCATGAATGCTTCCGCCACTGACAATCGCTAATTACAGTAATTACCATTAATATGACAAATTTCAAAGAAATTGTAAGATTAACTTGATAATTATATTGAATGTTTTGTTGTTGAATAGCACAACTTGCTAAATATAAAAATTTCTTAAAATATGATTAAGTGTTCTTGTTACAATCTACATATTAATAAAAATTTTTGATTCCCTATCTAACTACTGTTATTGTTGTTATAGATTTTTTTTTTAATGTAATGCAAAATGTGAATAGATGCAATAATATATCAGATGATTAGAATTTGTCGTCGCGTTTTTTATCACACTGAATACGCATAAAAATGCATGTATGATAACGCACGAGAGCGTTTCGCACAAGATTTGCATATGACCCCTCGGCTTATAAAGTCGGGTTAAGCCTGCCCGAGACGTTGATACATTAAATCGAGGTAACGACTGACGATCTAACCGGCGGGGGTGTGGTTCTCGTAATTGCGCTCCGTATTCCTAATTAAACCGCAAAAAAAGAACGAGGGCGTGGTGCACGTGGGCGTAGCCCCGCATTATTCGAGGGGTAAAGTCTGTCGTGCCGCCGAGAGGCAATGGCCACCAGAAACAACCCGATCGAGATCGCGATTGCGATTTCGATCGGGATCTGTGTTTCACATAACGAGGGAAGTCACTCACCTGCCAGCGGCATGACTAAAAGCGCCTTTTACATACCGATAATTTGTTGAAGGTGTTATTCTGAAAGATAACAGTCGATAAAGCACATATCAAAATAATTAATTTTTAAAAATTACATAATTCACAGCGCGTAAAAATATTATGAGAGGAAAAGATACATCGACCGCTGGGTAGATTGCATTTAAACTAAAGAAGTTTACACGGCACACGTGATGTGTGAGATATTTAAAGATTTATCGTATCTCAACTTTCAGATTAATCTGCATTCTTTATACATTTTTATTCATTATATTATTTATCTCTTGCTGTTTTATTTCTTTTCTATTTTATTCAGATATCACGTCAGCAAAGCTGACACCTCGCCCTTCATATAGATATCTTTCTAGCCCGATATTTTATTTGTTGATTAACTTGGAGTTAAGCTTAACTGGGCGGTAATGTAAAAATTGCATTTTTCTATCTATAGTTAATCACTAAACTGATGATCTTGTAGTGAATAACTTTTAGAGTTATTACTACAAAACCATTAGCAGTTTAGCTAGATTATAGCTAGGTGATAGCTAGGAAAATACAATTTTTACATTATCATCAAACCAGATAATGAAAAACCGAGTGAATAAAATATCAAATTTGCACGTTTATAATAAAGCGATTATTATTATTCAATTCTAATTTCCAGGTCCGAGGCGAATCGAGCGGACGATATCGCGAGTCAACGTCGCAGCTACTTGATTGTCTTGATTGTCCGAAGCGGTACGCCGCTCCACTGCACCGCAGCGAAAGATTTTCTCGGTAACGGCAGAGTCCGCAGAGGTCTCGTGGCGATCGCCTTGGGGTTGGGAACCCGCCCAGAGCGTGCACGCGATATCCAACTACCGGTCGTTTCAGCGACGCTCGTTGCTGGGACGCCGCCACAGGGATTCTGGACGAATGGTAAAAATATTATAAGCGTCCTTTGTGCGAGGAATGACATGGTCGGTGTCACGGTGTGTAGCGCGCCGTAATGCAATTGTGAGAGCAATTTGTACCTCCCTCCCCCTCCCCCTCCGCCGTTTGAACAATTTTTCTCTTTCGTACACACATATTTTGAATAACGAATCGACGAAGAGAAAAATTCAGTTATATAATAAATACCATGCACGAATTTTATTTCAAATAATTCTATGCGTTTTATGCGTTAAATGGAAATCAAAAGAGTGAATATTGAATTCATCTCTCTCTGTACGCGTTAAAACCATTATTGATAAAATGGAAGACAAATTTTGTCATGCCTGCCCATGAATTCCTGATGACAGTCCACAATTCATCGCGAGAAAATGCGCGGTTTATCCTTCGGAGATGCACCGTCACCTGTTGCACACGCGATATACACGTCTTATACATCTTTTTAAAACGTGATCGATAGTGAAACGAACACGTTTTAACATAAATTAATTATGCATCGCGACCAATGCTGCGCCTAATTGCATGGTGCAGTCTCGCGCCGCTCAGTAAACACGATCACGAAATTCTATATTATCAGAACGATATACATGTTCAGTATATTTGTTGCATAATACAACGATCTTTAAATAACGCATATGTTACAAATCTGAATCTCGTTAAGTTGGATGAAACATAAGTAACACGCCACTAAGCTTGGTAAATCAACTTAATCGTCGCGCTCCTATCCGTGCAAACATCGCGAGCGTGACTCGGCCGAAGGTGGCAATGTCGTGATTCTCCTGATTTGCATAATCACATAGTGCAGGTGTTACATGCACATGATATTACATACCAAGACGATTTTCTAAATCTTCGTCGATACTTGCAATAAATCGCATAAAGAATGGACAACAAACTTGAAGAAATCATCCACAAAAAAGATTATAATTTTTTTCATCAAAATCATGTTTTTTTTTTTACGATATTTATATTTTTCAAATTTTATACTTTTCGTACAATAATTTTCTTTTTTATCAATATTTTCCTCTTGTTTAGTTACTTAAAAGTAATATTCTGTACAATTAAACGTAATAATCGAGTATAAGATAAAGTAGCAAAAAGATAAAAATAAGAGAAAGAAGATGATTAACTTCCATGTCAAATCGATGAAACGGCAAAATACTTCCATAATAAAATTAATCGCGCTTCCATTGCTTGCGGCCAAAAAATTAAGAAAAGCAATAAAAGCCCTGACACGCTTGTGACATTAAAATCATCATCGAGATTACCTTCGGAAAAATTATTGTAAGTTTATCTCTATAAATTCTTTATACATTTTTTTTCTAATCTGCATCATATAGAAATAAAATATAAGATGTGAGTCAAATGTAATTTTACATCTTTACATCTTTTTTCTAACTTGCATCATATAAAAATAAAATAAAGTGAGTCGAATATAGTTCGATCATGTTACATTTAGTTTAAAAATCAGATGCATGCCTTTGTTAATTTCATATAATCCACTTAATACGTTGCGGACTAACACGATCTTATGCTTCATGTACTGTGTAATGAACCTTTCCTTAGTATATTGTCCATAATTAACAACTTATAATATATAATAAATATATGCACACTTATATTTAATGTTGAAAAATTAAATTTTCATTCTTCATCTTTAGTCAAATTTTGCAGTAGATTTGTTATGCTTTGCACAAGCTATTGAATAAAATTAGAAAATCAAAGTTCTTTGAAAAAAAATATTTAAAAATCTTTCTAAAATAAAATAAAATGAGTGGATTAAACGTCGTGGAGCAATAATTTTGCTTCAATTTTACTAAAATTATAATTTATTTTTTATTTTCTTATACGTTTTCTCTTTGCATTGCATTTCCACTTCATAAAACGGAAGCAGGCAATGAAACCGATTAATTTTATTGAGAGACGGGAGATATATGATGTAAATTTTCGGAAGGCGCTTAATGATCCTCACTGAAACGAGACTTTGATTACGATTTCCAGTTTTAACGGCGTATTACTTTTCGGAGAACGGAGGTGTTTCTCCTTGGCTTTCTTTTTTTACGCATTGCATGAAATGCATTTTACTGCTTTACCGTTGCACAACAAAAAGGAGAGACCGAAGGGGAGTAGATGATGGAGATGATGAAGAAGCGAACGAAGAAGACGTACTGATGATGTCCAAGTAAGACATAAACGGTTTTCGTTTCTTGTCCGCTTAAAACGAACGTGCTTTTTGGACAAGAATTAGAATGCGTGTGTTAAAAAATACAAAAAAATCTTATGTATAATCATGTATGATATTTTTTTTAACTTTCCCATATTTTGAAGATTTTGTACTGCTATATTACAAAATATATTTCAAGCTTAATAAAAATTGGGAATAAAAATAGTGTATTATTCCGAGAAAGAAATTTGGATAAAATATAAAATTAATTTTTTCTCAAAAGTAATAAATGCAAAATCTACTCTCTAAATCTGAATTAGTGGATAATCACTGATATTAGTGCCAAGTATGTCACTGATAATCAGTGAATGAAATGTGAGATCCCTAATCTAACCTTGCTTAAATTCAATGGAATATTGGAAGATTGAAATTAACATGCAAATATCAGTATTTTACTTATATAATAATCAAACATTCTTCCTTTTTTAGTTGAACTTCACTCATTATCAGTGCAAATTATGTTCACTTGGTTTAGTGATTATCTATTGATTCAGATTTAGAGAGTAATTTTTTAAAATCTGAGGAAAGTTATACAAATTAATCTTCAGATCTAATATCCTATATCGATTTCGCAAGATAAAAACATAATAGCTTCCTTGGGAACTTCAACAATGTAATTGCAAAAGAAAGAATGATAAGAGAATTCTAATTTCAAGTTTTTAATTTCGTGTTATACCTCAATGTTTTTTGAAGAAACAAATGTTAGCGGCGATGCCATGAGACAAATCACGATAATTTTCTTCAAGGGCTGATTGCTGAGGTTAAAGCCCAAAGGTTACCGCGATAACGTCTCTTACGTTGTATATATGTATATATGTGTGTATACGAAAAGGTCATTTTAAGAATATCACGTAGCTCGTGCCCACTTTCAAACAAACTCTCTTCTCCATGTAGTGTAACATTTTATTACAATGAAGATACAAAACTGAACAAAGAAAATACGTCGTTTCTCCTTTTATTATTACAATTTTCTTTGAAAGGTATATATATATATATATATATATATATATATATATATATATATAGCGAGTATCTATTTAATCTCAATTACTTAGACTTTGAACACAATGAAAAGTACAGATAAAAAGAACAGAGAATAAGAGATTTCAACTTA
>Ga0157363_1006495_pt1 | contig 10999 bp, 2 predicted proteins | sample AttsexASBM1_FD_111477 | JGI IMG/M metagenome (GOLD analysis project Ga0157363, IMG submission 111477) | Fungus gardens microbial communities from leaf cutter ant in Ribeirão Preto, State of São Paulo, Brazil - Atta sexdens ASBM1 | ecosystem: Host-associated > Fungi > Mycelium > Unclassified ...
GTATCCTAATTACGAATGGATAATTGTAATTGACATTCCGATACACACGTTCTATAAACCGATGTCTACATAATTATTCAATAATATCAACGTTATCTGATCCATTTGATTTCCATCTCGGATATTTGAAGTGTAGTACACATCACAAACAAAATTGGTACCTCGATAATCGATGTTTACGTATCATAAAAAATTTGTCGTTTTAATATGTACATTTGATATACTCGTATCGGTGCAGCGAATACACACGTTACGAGGACTTAATAATCGCTCGAATTGGGCGGAACGCGATTTTCAGTGAATCGTTAATATTTTGCAAGCGTGAAAATGCCCATTATATGATATTATCCAGCGGAACATATCGAGATTGCTATTTTATAAAACGAGCGAAAATCCGCTGGCAGAGATACGGATGTGATAAATTAAGTTCTACAAATGAATGATCACGGATACTTTTCTCACAATAATGTGAGAACGCCCGTTACTGCTGTTACAATTTCCTTTACAGAATTGCGATAATCGCGGCACACCAAATGACTTGATTAATTAACGGTGATATCTAAAATTAACGCGCGATATCGGAATGTGTGTACTGTATCGGCCGGCTTTAATTAGCTTGTTTGTCGACGCGCGTCAATTATTACCCGAATTGTACCATAGCTCCGCGTCATTCGTCTCAAAACACGCGCTTTTTGATGAATAATGCAAATTTTTGGCGTCGAGGTACAACTGAGCAAAAGCTCGATTCTCGGTACGAAAGTCGCGAGCGTAAAATTATAGTATAAGCATAATTTTCCACTGTAAACGAGAAAGAGAAAGAGAAGGAGAGGACGAGGATTTTGGGGAATAAATCCGCCAGGAAGGTGAAATTCCCACGCTTGGCCCGTGCCAAAAATTCTCGTGCAAGCTCACTCCCGGAAGGGTTGATATTCAACTTCCCGGAAGTCGGCGGCGAATTTCGCACGGCAGATCTGCCCCCTCCTCTCCACCCCTTATCGCCGCACTCCACCGTGATTTGTCGTTGGCGATGATATTTTTTCGTCTTATCCTGCCGCAGAGTCCGGGTCGTCGCTTCGACATCGGCGGTCACAGGATCGAGTACGAGGCAAGCGACGACGCCGGTTGGTCGAGCAAGTGCGTCTTCGTCGTGGTCCTTCGTCAGGAATAAACGGCCGGAGAGGTGCGACGGGGAAGAATCAGGGACGCGAGAGCGAGAGGAAGGAGGAAGAGAGAAGAGAGAGAGAGAAACGAACGGAGTGAAGAGGAAAGAAACAGCGCGGAAGAATAACGATAAGGTAATATAAATGGAAATTCTACGCGAATCGGGTATACACAGACGTTCCTTATGTAGGCCCCGTAATGGATTCCGTTTTGTCCAGCAGGTTACACGCGGGAAAAGTGAGAAAGAGAAACGGATATCGTTTCGTCGTACTGGGGCAACCCCTTTCTCAGCCCTCTTCCCCCTCGCGTACTCGCGTAATGAAGTTTTAAGACAGGGATGGAAGTACGTAACGATTAGCCGCTAGATTTATGCGATCGAACTCCCGTCGACTGCCACTTTTGATAGATAATAATAATAATGTAATGATAGTTCGTATAGTGTTGTACGAAGTATTTCATTGTAAGAAGTGAAGATCATTGTCTTGCGCAGATGGGGGGAAGGAGGTGGGATTTTATTCAGATAGAAATGTGAAAGTGTCTCGATGGCTCGTACTAAAGTTTTCATAACAGAGTCTGGTCACAAATGATTTTGTCAAAATTATTACAAGAGAGAAGTTATATATACTTCTTCCCTGCATATATATTGTCTCATTTTAATTACACTCTCCAACTGACGATCAATGTAATTTGTAATATTCCCAAGCAAAACAGCGAGTCAAAATGATGTCAATATATGACTCCAAAATGATCATTAAAAATCATTTTTCAATAATTTCCGATTCATTTTAATCTCATTTTAACATTATTGCAACTTGTTGTTTCGCTTGAATTAGGTCTCTTCTTTATTAATGAATTCTATGAATTGATATACAAACTTATACCTGTTTCACTTCAACTGTTTCACTTCAACTTATCACAATATTTACCAGTTCAGAGAATTTTCTGATAAAGAACAGGCCTATAATTTCCAGTTTCAATTTACAATTGTATTTGGAGTCCGACAAATCAAAGCGACGTGCAGTTTATAGAATTGAAAAATATATTTGCAAATTTATACATGAATATTATCGAAATCCACTTTGAAAATAGGAATCTTTCTCTTATTTAGTTTTTATCATCTCATTCTATAACTTTAATTAACTTTAACTTTAATTATAGAATGGAACAGTATAAATTAGAGTGAGATAGTAGAACACACAGGGAGACAGTATACATATATATATATATATATATATCTTTCTCTCTCATAGGATTTTGCCAAAATCGCTCATGGTCGGGCTTTGTTATAGGATCTCTAGCTCGTATAAAATTCGCGTCATATCGCTCGTGTAAAATTCCTGTAAAATTTTCGCATGAAGCTAAGCCTCCAATTTTGTTGATCAACGGCTATCGCGGCATTCCTGCCTTCTCCTCCTAATCACCATGTTGATGCAATTTTTTTATTGCGATCGCGGGGAAGACGGTGCCAGCTACCAGCTACATAATACGTTAACAACCGCATTACGCGGGACGAAATTCGCGTTATCGATTCCTGCCGTACGTTGAAATTAACGGGCCGATTACGATACGACGTCGTGCGAGCTCCCGATAAACTTCCGTGACATAACGTATTCCTCGCGAATATATTCCGTAGCAATTAACGCGGCTGTCTCGCGTACGAGGCAAACCTACCACCCGATTTCTTGCCTGCGACAAGATTATTCTGCCGAATATATGCATTCCACTGACAAGACCAGATAATGGAAGATCAACGCGCATTACCGCCAAAATCACGCTGATGTTCCGTGCGAACTGACGCGGAATATGGCCATTAAGAAATTATCGTGATTTTAGGGCTGATATTTAGGAATCGTATTGATAGAGAGAAAAGTATAAATAGAAAAAGAGAAAGAGAAAATCAGCGTTTGATTTTGAGATTTAACATTTAAAATGTCTTATGCAGTATGAATATCAAGATGCGACAAAACAAGTATGTAATACTATTTACACGGAAAGAAAAATAGTTGCTAAAATATCTAAAAATTTGACTAGACATAAATCTGAAAATAATTTTGTTGGATTATCAAAATAATTACGTAACGATGTTCAAGCTGGTTGTTAGAATGCCAAAACTTGCAGCGTTGCTCGTCACGTTTGAGTGTCGTATATTATTTTGGTAATCCAACAAAATTAGTTTCATCTGTATCCAACTAAATTTTTAGGTACTTGAGTAAAACCATGTGCAGTTCGTTATACAACTTGCAAAATCATGTATATTTCGTACAACTTTAATATTATGCTAACTTGTTACTGTTTCGCGATGCGTTTCGTTGAGTGAAATAACTATAATTTTTAACTGATATTGCCAGTACGTGCGATTAGTTAATCACATACACTTTTTCAAATATTTCTGTTAGCATTACGAGAACATTCATAAATTTCGATTGTTTGGCAAAAATTAATGATTATTAGGAAATTATAATTTTTCCTTTTTTTTTTCTCCTTTTCAGCCTTGTTATATATTATATTAAATGATAAATAATAAATTCTCGAGGTACGAGAAATGAAAAGTGTAATTCCACGAAGTACAGTTGCGAGAGGTCTGTTTACAGAGTTGACGCGTCGAATAATTAACTGCAGTCTAATTACAACGTTCTGTCACAGGCAAAACGCGTATTTGCAAGCAACAGAAATTCTGCCTTCTTAAAGCTTCCCAATTACGAAGCCGTCGTCCTCTTCTTGTCGTAAATGATTATCAGTTACCATTTACTCTCGAGACCGATACGAGAGACCCGTGTGCTTGTATGAGCTTTCATTAATACACGTGAAACCAACAATTGTTCACGTTTGCGTCATTGATCAATTAATAGTGCTCGTTATGTAAGCTGGTAGCGATCGGCGTATTTAATAATCATGGCGCTCGTTCACGATGCGGTTCACTAAACGACGAAATATCGTAATGGTATAACGCAAAGAAGGGAGAAGACTATCGTAAAATGAGCTCAGATCGCACATACATGTGTAACTTTGCGTCGTACTATACATATTGTAAGATCGCATCGCATTTAAGAGAAAATATGTAGCGTTTTGAAGAAGATTATTCTCTTTTAAATTGATTTCTCGTAGGATTCAAATAAATTCGAAATTTCATATACATAATCTTTTTTTTTATGTAGAGTTATATAGAAATATTTAAACATTCCGGTCCAAAATTATCCCCGCCAGAGTGCGATCCAACCTCATGTCGGTAGCGTAAGAAGATAGATAGATATTTCGTTTACTATTTATTAATATTCCTCTACCGTCACTCGCATATCATTGTTACAATAACGATCGATTGTCATCGTACGTATATTAATATAGATGTATAAAATTTATGTATTAAATATACGTGTATACATATATATATATATGTAGGTATGTATATTACAAAAAAATCGCCATGCAATCTGCGCGAACCGTCGCGATTCGGCGCGGCCACAGATTCGCTGTTTGTTATTGTTATTGCATAACAAGTGTACCGTTATACGATTTTATTGATGTTGCTTATTAAAATAATCGCGTGCCGTGTCGCGTCGGTTCATGCGGACTCACTTATTTTATATTATCTACTCTTAAATGATATTATTGACGATGGCAGATTTATTTCGTTGCTGATCTATATATACTTCGCTATGCGGAAATAATCTATTGCTGCGATGTCACTGATCGAGGCACGAGTTCTGAAGTGTCTTAACAAAGGACGCACTGATTATAAAGAAAATTGAATCCCAATGAAATGACCCAGACAATATATATGTTCAAAATGAGACAAAAGACATCTTAAAGACGTTTAAAAGACATCTTGAAGACACCTTAGTCCAGATCCACAATATTGTTTTAAGAGACTGTAAGTCGTAAAATCGCAAAAAATGACCAATCACAATCGAATATGAGAAAAATAATCGACTGTGTCATCAATTTTTTACAGCTTACGACTTTTTAAAGGTTGTGAACTTAGACTTAAGTATGTTCTGATTTTGGACTTTTTGTTGTTTGAGGAGTTACGTATAATGGATGAACAAAAGATGTTATAAACACAAATAATGCATAGTTTTTTTGAATTATGATGTAGTAAAGGTGCTCAAAGATGCAACCTAAACACATGTCCAAAATAGAGACATAAGATATCTAAAAGACATCTTAGACATCTTCAAAATATCTTATGGTATGATGTTTTAAAGATGTCTTATGTCCCAATTGTAGATATAGTGCTGTCTGAAGTTTTACATTTTTTATGCACAGTAGTTACAGTTTTTTATGCACAGTAGCACAAAAACTATTCATTATCGAGCCTTGACATATTTCTTGTTCACCATATTATAAACTATAATATATGTGAAAATTAATTAATTTCACGCCAGAACCCAATTTTCCGTATAATTAATGTTCCCTTCGAAAATGTGATAATTCCGCGAACGTATGCTGATTATATTAATAGGTTCATACATCCTTTATTTAAAAATCGTGCAAAGAAAGTATAAAAAAATGGATACTTGGAAAAAATACGCCATCGCTTACGAAACAAAAATACCAGTACCGTGAGTTACAAAAGTACCGTATTACATCAATTTCTTTTAGGCTATACTTTCCAGAGTTAATTACAGCAATCGATCTTCATACATAAGTTGTGAGTACGCGCAGGAGCTCGCAGGTGCCGATTTACACGACAGCCTTTCCTCGGGGAGACTGGCGGAGTTAACTTACGTTCGCCTATTACATGTCGTTCACGAGCCCTTACGTGCAGCATTCATGCCGAGGCGGCAATATTCTAGTCTCGACGCGGCCCGCGCCGTAATGAGTCGGTAGCGAAACTACGTGATCGGTCCTCGTGGCGCGTTGCCGATATTGCCGCTGCTGCAGCTGCTGCTCCCATTCCTGCCGGAGGGGGTGGTATTGTTGTCGGCCTGGATGTCGATCTGAGAACACACGTTTCTCTATTATCGAGTCTCGTCGACGTGTGCAATATACGCGCCTAACCAGAAATATTATTTTGAAGCCGAAGAAATGGTCTCTTTTATCATTCACGATAAATATTTTTAATGTTTCTTTATCTTTAGAGAATGGGGGGGAGGGTCTATTTTTCAAATCTTACCTACAGCTTTTCCTTAAGTAAGATTTCTTGTAATTCATTATTTCATTGTACTTCTTATCTCAAAATATAACACTGTCGGCATTACTGTAATAACTTTCCCATTCTGTAAAAGTTAGATATTGTCTAATATAGAACAGAAGAGTACAAGGTAAAGAAAACTGGCGGCAAAACACTTTAATTTCTTCTAGATAAAATTCCGAGCAAATTTAACGTTCCTAATCCGTACTTAAATAACCCTATGAATATAATTTTGTCGCTTTTACAGCTTAATCCTTAAATGCTACACTATGGGAACAATTATATACTAGATATCAACTCAATTCGATTACTTATAATTTCCATATAAAAATGAATAAAAGAGTTTTAAAAGAGTTTTCTTTCAATCGAAACACCAGACATTGTTAAAAACGGTAATAATGGTATCAAAAATAAATATATGTATTTTTACTAATAAAAAAAAGTAAAAAGAAACTGAAAAAGAACTGAAAAAGCATTGGAAAAAGAAAACCGTGTATCATATCAAAAAGATGTTTAAGGGTTAATTATATAACTTTCGCGAGATGGGACAAAGGACTTTCATGTAATAAAGATCTTTTAAGTAATCATGAATTTTCAAGATGCTTCGAAAGCTTCGATTACAATAGCTGTAATTAGTTATACTGAATTGCCTTAACTGACGTTATCTTTTAAAAGGATTTCAGATAAATCGATGTCATAAGCTAAGCTGTCGAAATGCAGATGCAATGGAGTCGTTACGAAAAAATGAATGGAAAAGGATGAATGGAGAGAGGATGAAGGAGAGTAAAAGTGGCAGACAAAAACTTTCCAAGTACCGGGTATACAGTCGTTAATCATATGAAGTCAATCTACGTCAGATTACCAAGATTGATTAGATACACTGAAAGCCTGATGCATCAAAGGGTTCGGAAGGGGATTAAAGTATATTACGTTGATGTTCCATGTTACTTCGACGCTTTTGACAACGTTGTAACGGTGGCTCCCAATATCAGATTCTATGAATAAAATAGGTGTAGAGCTTCGTGTTGGCGCGCAACAACTTTCTCTAAATAGGGATTCGATAAACAAATTTAAAGATAGAATTACAAGAATTGTGCATTGGTACATTAACCTACTTCTAATTCCATTTTCTTATTACTATTACTGTTATTACTATTATTGTAATTACGAAAATAGCAGAAGACATACAGAAGTCAAAGACAAATCCCGCTTTATCTTTAGGTAAGTGGTCGTCGTCAGCTTGGAAAGCCCGCACATTGTCATTGTGTCCCGTTTTTCTCTTTATGTCTTATTAGCAAGCAGTGGCGCTAACACGCCTAAGAGATTGCGCCGCAAACCATGGCGTATGTAAATCATGCTGGCAACACCAGGCGGAGAGAGAGAGAGAGAGAGAGAGAGAGGGAGGGGGAGAGGGAGATGTCTGTTCGAGCTGTTCATTAACTACTTCGTAGTACGCCAACAGCACTTAGCTGTCGGTCTATTGTTACGATGCGGATGTTAACCCTCGTTGTAAGTTCCACCAGTGAATGACCACCGAATGTAGCATATATTTATTAGTGCTGTAGTTACGTAACAGTGTTACGTAAAGTAATATATTATTATATTGTTCTTTTTAAAAGAAAATAAAAATGTGTAAAAATATCAATTGTTGCTATTATGAAATTATAAATCATATTTAGTAAGCTAAAATAAAAGTTGTTGTGATCATGAATATATTAATTCTGTGTTTGTTTCCAATTTTATTATTCTTTTTAAAAGAAAATTAAAGGTGTAAAATGTCAGTTTACTATCATAAAATTATAATAATAAATACGATATATTATTAATGTTGCATTTGCATAATAGTGTACAGTAATATATTATTATATTATTTTTTTTAAAAGAAAATATATGAGAATATCAGTTGTTGTCATGAAATTACAAATTGTATTTAGTGAGTCAAAATAAAAATTGTGATCGCGAATGTATTAATTTTTTGTCGATTTTCAATTTTATTATTCGTCAATTTATTATCCTTTATAAAAGAAAATTAAAAATGTGTTCATATACATATGAAGTTAACCATCATGTAAACTGAAATTATAAATCGTATTTATAGAATGTAAATACGATATTTAGTAAAAATACTTATTTAGCAAAAATATCAGTTGAATTCTTTGCCGGTTTTCAATTTTTGCCGGATTTTTAGCAAGGAGTCGCGAAATCAGGCTATTTTGAATCGTATTTAACGTTTGTTATTATAGTATACATGCAATTTGGCGATAATAATAACGCCAGCAGAAATATAAACGTCGATCGCGATTTTATCTGTTTGCCAATTATTTCGCGCAGCGTTTTGTTTTAACTCCCACCGTTTCGATTTAAATGAGTTTACATTTGAAAATTCGTTACGCCTGGCTTAGCGTGCAACGAACCATAACTGCGAATCGTTTTGTAACAAAGACTAATTACATTAAAACATGATGTAAATATTAACGTCGATATCAACAAGATATGTATTTTCATGCAACGCTTTCCATACTGTACGACAGTTTGCACAACAACTCGGGATTTCTTTCGATTCTATCCAGCACGGTTTGCAACTCCTGTATCTCCTCGGGTAACAACGGTGTTCTCTGCTCCGACAGGATGGATATGGCGTCGGAGAGGCTCAGAGACGCCAGAGCGACGCCGTCTTTATCGCCGTGATTCCTGAGGCCCTGTTTCAGCATCTTAATATATCTCTTCAGAGCGGAATTCATCGCGAGTCCTATTTTCGAATCGTGTCGCGGAAGTTGCAATTCCTCATCGGCATCGCGCCCCGCGATATCATCCTGCGGCTGCGTCTCTCTCGCTTCCACGAAAGATGACGCCTCCGCGGACGGAGATTCATCGTATCTCATTTCGTCGACCGTGCCGTTTGATCGAGTATTCAATTTCATGCCGTTTAATCCGCTTTTCGTCTCGGAATTTACATCCCGCAGTGCCGGATGCGAAGCCGCGACGGTGGATCCGTGCAGGTTCTCGGAAAGATTGTTCACGCTAGCGGGTCTCATTCGCAGATTTTGTATAATTTTCGGCACTTTCGGTCGAGCGATGTCGTTGGGGCTGTTAGATTTTACATCGTTTTCCGTCTTCGCGCTTCTATCTCGAATCTCATCGCTTCTCCGAACTATTCCCGTATTCTCCCGCGAATCGATCCGGAACGTAAGCCCCGCGAATTTCTCGCTGGGGATCGCGGATTTATCGGTATCGTCGGCCGGGTTTAACACTTCGGCGGATAATTCAATCTGCGGGCTTAGCGACACGCCTTTCGAGGGATTCTCTGTGCTTCTTAACCGTCGCCTTCCTCCACCGCGATTTAATTTCGACCGGTTCTCCCGTCTATCTACTACGGATGGCGACTCGAGTCTTAGCGCATTATTCCCGGATACTGGCCTTTCTCTCGCAGCGTCGGTGCTGGATCGGCTCGTTATTAATTCTGGCTCCTTTGTCCCCCAAGTTTCGCTTTCAGTTACAGGTGCATTAGCGAAGAAAGCGGTTGGGGACGAGCGCTTCCTCGGGCGACCCAGCGTCCGTGCTACAGACGACAAAAACGACAAAGCGGCATTGTCAGCCATTGTCGAGATCGTCGTTCTGCTGGCGGACATTTTTTCCCCGGGGGGCGAATCGGTAATCTTCAAAGTTCGTTCCTCTTCATTATCTTTCACCATGACGCTTCCGACATCCTTTGATTTACTTCGCTGCTGCCCACGCGGCCGTGTCATGAAATTCTCTCCGCGTTGTTGTTCGCTCGTCATCCCGCTAAATTCTTTTTCCTGTGACGCAACGAAACTCGCCGCTTTTCTAGACAACGCCGGATTAGGATGGCTCATCGAGCCATCCTTACCGAGGCCATTCCTTGCCGAGGATTCCTTCGAATGAAACTGTCCTCGAGACGAAACTGTCAATTTCTGCCCCGCCAGACCACTTTCGCGCGCCGACGAGGGTTGCAGTCTCGCAACTTTCGCGGCGGAAATCTCTGTAATATTTCCTCCGTATTTCTTGTTGAAGGAGGTCCTTCGGTTCCCCGACATCCAAGGGGGACGCGATGATGCGCAGTTCTTAGAACTGATCGATGACTCGCGCGAACGGCACGACATTTCGTCCTCCCGACGTTTACTGGATTCGCTGCGGATGCTGGCAATCTCGCTGGAGCTCACCGAAATAAAATTTGACCTCCCACTCGCCTTCCTTTTCGCGCGACTTTTGCCCGACAATGAGAACACAGCGAGTGGGTAATCTTCCAATTTTTTCTTGGATTCGCGCGAACGACCCGCGCTCGTCCTCGATCTCGGTGATCCCGTAGCTTCCCGTCTTTCCAGCGATGTAGCAGCGCGTGATAACGTGAAGATCTTGCAAGTATTTCCAGCACTCGCTGGTCGATCGTTTCTCGTCGAAGATTCCTTTTTCTTTCTAGGGCTGGCGAATTGCAGACAGTCATCTTCCGCGTCATGTCCAAGTGTCGCTTTATCGGCACATTTACGAGATCGCGTCGGAATCATCCTTCTCAAAATCGGCACTTCCGATTTTGAATCCTGATTACTCGTCGCGATCTCAGGAACGTCATTCAGCGGTGCTCGAATGCACGGATTCCCATTATCGTCCATGTCGGGTAGTTTTCGAGGATTGCCGTCGACGTTTTCCGGAAGATGATTTCTGCTGTTTTCGCGATCGATGCCATTGTCA
>Ga0157363_1006496_pt1 | contig 10999 bp, 7 predicted proteins | sample AttsexASBM1_FD_111477 | JGI IMG/M metagenome (GOLD analysis project Ga0157363, IMG submission 111477) | Fungus gardens microbial communities from leaf cutter ant in Ribeirão Preto, State of São Paulo, Brazil - Atta sexdens ASBM1 | ecosystem: Host-associated > Fungi > Mycelium > Unclassified ...
AGTTATGATGGCAAATCTATTATCCTTCACTTGTAACAGCGAAAATATAATCATCGACAGTCTTATTATAATAAAATGATAGATGAATATAAATAAAATTTCTGTTCAATTTATAGTAAAAGCGAATATTATGAATATTGTAAGAAAGACGTAAGAGCGCGGTTGCAATTACGAAAATCATGTAGAATTTGCGAATGCAATAATCGTTAACCACAGTGATAACGAACGAATCTGAGAAATGTATGTGACCGGTTGAAGCTCGACATGCGTACTCCGACGCGTTTCCCCCCCTCTCTCTCTCTCTCTCTCTCTCTCTTTCTTATTGTCGATCTTGAAGTTTCTTTTGCTCTCAAATTCTCGAGCTACCGGTGAATCCCGTTCGTTGCGGGAGAGCTCCTCGAGCGGCGCGGCGACCGGGAAGTCATAAGTTGCGAAGTCACTGTCGCAGGTTGAAGATTGAAAACGCCAAGTCCTTCGCCTAATCCCGCCGCGCGATAATTGCGACACGCCGCATTCAATTATACAAATCATAGTTATCATTCTAAATAATCTCCAATCTCGTCCCAGTATTTATGCCAAACTACCGTGCCTGCCGTGTTACGCGTGATTACGCGTGCGATTATGTTGGTAGATATCCTAACAATTCTGAGTATATTTCATCTTGATACATACACCCCGGATAAGTCTTTATCATAATACGATGACAAATTGACGTATATACCGGAATATACTTTCAGAAATGATAATGAAAAGGCTAATGTAAATCGAATAAATCGCAGACAGACCAGCAGTTTGAAGTAATGTGATATCTGCACTAGAGTAGTAAGTCTTAAGCTGAAAGAAATTTTGATCAATCATTCGCAATCAATCATTCTCCTCACATTCGATTGTGACTGATTAATTTCTTATGGCTCAAGGCTTACTATTATATATATAGTAGACAAGCATAAGACGACACTGCAAAAGAATGTAAATACCTAATAAGTACCTTTAATATGCGTGTGATTTCCGTATAAAAATAACACTTAACATACTTAAATGAGTAGATCTATCTTTAAATGTACGTGGGGGTCATTCGATAAATCTTTATGAGTAAAGTCTTTTTAATGTAATACCTGGAAAGTATAATTCTTCAAACTCTTCCAGATCAAATTTCAATCAGAATGGATGCGTTGTTCACGTTTGGTGTAATTGTTTAAAGCGAAGAAGAAATTAAGCAGTTGCCGCATATAAAAATAAAAAATGAAACGAATTCCATGAAAAATAAGTAGATGAGAAATAAAGTGGATGAGAAATCAATTCGAAATCTAATTCTGTAATTTTGCACAGAATTCATTTTTTTTTTCATTTTTGTACACGGCAACTCATCAATTCTAGCTGACATTTGACCTGAAAGGTCAAAAAGTGGATTTTTCCACTCTTTGAAAGAGATAATTTTCAGATGTCACGTCATCAAATGGATTGTTACACCATTTTATAAAGATTTACCAAACTTCGAACGATCCTCGTAATATATATTAGTAGTGGTATTGTTACACGGATTGATTATACAGAAGACTAAATCACACATTAATAAAAATATTTATTATGTCCATACGTCCCACTTTCAGCGGAATTTTCATTGCAAACGATGAGCTATAATATAAACTTAAGTTTTATTAATCTTGGAAGGCTAACTTCAAAACGGTTAAAATCAAAGAAGATATGTATTATCATTTCCAAAATATAATACAGCAGTTGAATAACTTTTCTTTGCAATAAAGATCGAATGTTGGACAGATAAAAAATTATCTGGTCGCATTACTTACACCCTTAGATTTGCAATGTATGTAATGAAATCAAAGTTCCTGCTTTTCTATATAGATTTTTTTTTATTCGACTGATCATTCGCGGTCGACGACGCTATGATCATATTGACTGCGAAAATTAAAATTACATACGCACTATTAGCTCTAGTCTTTGAGACATCAGCAGACGTCAGTTGCGTTTAGTACTCGGAATCGTGATGAATCATCAATTCAAGTCAACCTCTAAAGATGATCGTCTGCCACGAAGAATATATTATTCAAGAAGTGCCACGTGGCGTATAAAAAGAAGAAATTTATGGAATTCCACTTTGTCCCAACATCGCGACGGGCAATGCTAAAGCAGCACAAGGCGTCGGACACGATGCGTTTGTGTCGCTTCTCAGACATCTGACATTACAGCCTGCATTAATGCCCAGCCATTGCTCGAGTGTTTAACCACGCGGACGCACCTCTCGAGTAACTGAGTAAACAAGCCCTCGGTCACGAAATGATAGTCTACTTCAAGTCCGAGACGGTAGAAGTAGGGCCCTCTCAGATTCTTTTCCCGAAGACGGTCGTAACAAGAATTCCCATTAATTCCGCTTTCGTAGGAAATTTTTAATCTTGTTCCACGAAAGACTACGTCGGTCTATTAACAGCGTCGACATACCGAGAACTACATTATGCATTATAATGTCCGCATAAAATGTTAATACAGTTCTTAACGGTAACGAGATCGTTCATGCTGTATCATCATGAATGTAAACTAGGCTAAACGTGTTCTCGATACGGAACAGAGGAAGAACCGTATGCGCGTCGTTCACTGTTCACCAGAAATGCTTACAGCGCGTGTTCAAACGATTAGGTACGGAGAACTCGTTAGGATTCCGGATACGTCGCTCTCGTCGGAATCATGGGCCGTTCGGAATGGCTCGTGGCAAAGTGGGAATGTTACTCGCGTGTAACCCGCGCGTTCAGTATCTGCAACAGATCTTGATACAAATGGTAGAGGAGCGCGATGTTAAGTCAAATTACGGTAGCCATCGTATAGTAGCTAAACTAGCGTGGCCATCCGATGATCGGTGAAGTAAACGATTACAAAGAGAGCTACACATGTAGAAGGTTCGAATGAAATCAATGTATCGCAGGTGGCAGAATACTCGTGGCAAGATTAACGTTTCATTACACGGAGAGAATTATCATTGAAAATTCACCCTGAAAATATGATAATTATAGTACAATACAATATTTTAAAGATTTTTACCATGCATTTCAGTAAAATTAATCAAACTTATTTTATATTTTATTGCAATTTTATTAATAAATGAGAGAAATTTACATAATATTCTTCGAAATACAATGTTGTCTCACTACCATATTTTCAGGATAAAAAATTTTCTCCATATAGTATATAAAGACGCTAAAAACAATTACTATATATCTTAATGTTTTTTTAAATAATACTAAGTAAACATTTTACTTAGAATAAATAAATATTTATTCAATTAAAAAATGATGGTCAAATCAAATTAATGGTTTATGAAATAAATATGTTTATACATATTTACTAAATATTTACTCAGAATTAACATTCGTACATATTTCCTTATTTGCAGATAAACTGATAACAAATAAAAAAATTAACTTTACGACTTTAGTCTTCCTCACATATACGTTTATACAAATATATAAATTTGGAATGATCGCGTTTGATGTCAAAATGGTACAGTTTACAGTTTAAACTTTATCAATTTAACTTTAAGCAAGATGGATGTGAAGTCATCCATCGAGCCGGCGATTATAATCTATCTAACAAAAGTTTGATTAACATAAAAGAGAAAATCGATTTGATCGATCAAGCCGTTTATAGAATTCATATTTAGCATCTGCGGCTTATCTTATCATACTATGAATATCATTGTAATTTAGATGAGACAGTTGTTATAAATATTATATTGTTAGAATTCAATGATATGAATATATGTATATTCTTCAAATACTAATAAAAATAATATATCGTGTAATAAAAAATGTAATAATATATTATACATAAATAATAATAAAATAACACGAATTCACTTGATTGAGATTATCATTTTTGAGAATAAAGTGACGAGCCTGTTTACAAAGTTGAAAATACTGCATTAAGAGTGACAAGCTCATAAATGACATGCTCGTGTCATGGTGTCATTTATCCGAATTTGTAACGACTTCAGCGAAAGAGATAAGGACTCCGTAAATGTCCTGTACGATGTCAGGCCGACGTTTGTCCACATCGTGAGCGAGACAACATGCAATGATGCGACACGACTTGACGCGAGAGCAATCTGCATTGCATGTACATGAAATGAGACAACAGCTCGTATTCATTAAAAATGGCCAATAAGAGAAAAGTATCTGAATTACAAAGTATATTCGTTATAATGTAATTTTTTAAGTAAACGATTCATCAAATTCAAAATTCATTCGCAGTAATTATTAATGTAATGAATTTATCTTCTAGACTGACATTTATACTCTATAATAATGAAAATAATATATTAGATGTGTATAATAATATAAGTTCGTGGCGTTTTTTTAATGCCATCTAATGGGAAAAACGCCACGAACTTTTTCCCACACCTAATAATATAATGGAGTCATCAATCTTTGTTATTTTCTTCAAACTAAATTATATCATGCAAAAAAATATTAAAATGTTACATACATCTAATTTTTCTGTTTTTTATATAATTGTCGATTATCGACTATCAGTCATCGATAAAGAATTATCAAAACAATTTATCCCTCGATACTCTGGTTTCAGCGAAAATTTCGCAGAAATTATTTCACGTTTTGGAACATTTCAACGAAATTGTTGAAAATTTGCTGAAATTTCACTGAAAATTACTTTTTCAGCTAACATGAAAAATCGTTAAAAGTGAAATTACTCTGAAATTACTCTGAAATTTCTCTGAAATTTTATTGAAATTTCTCTGAAATTTTGTTGAAATTTCTCTGCAATTTTTGCTGAAATTTTGCTAAAAATGAATAATTTTCAGCTAAAAATTGTTGAAATTTTTCTGAAATACTGAAATTTTGCCGAAAAATGCACGAAAACGTGGAATAATCTCAGTGAAATTTTTCCATCGGGGTAATGTCTTAAAAAATTACAGGTGATAAAGTTTACAAAAAGCTGAATATATTGTGCGTTAATTTGTATTAATTATATTCAAAAAGTCATAATTAAATAAATTATATTAAAATAAAATTAATCTACCTCGACTCAAGTTAAAATATACATTAAATACTTGGAAAAGAAAACCACTTTCAAGGAGCGCTTATACAAGCATCCTCGTGGCCTCGGAGGGTGCGAACACTGCTCACATCCCTTTCACGATGCCCATGGCTAGAAGTGATTAAGGAATGTCGTAAGACGTAATGGCGGTTAAAGAGCGCGGATGCATCGAGCACGGCCAAGACAGGCACGCGTGGAACGTGAAAGGACGACGCGTAGTTGCGTGCCAGCCCATGCATGGACGAACAGACAAGAAAGAGCCGCGGGTCCCTGACAAGTCAGATCTTAATTACATGCGACCGTCCGCGTATTCTCATCCGTGTAACTCGGCCGTACGCACGCGATACACGCGTGAGAACAACGTCATTTACATTCGGATTTACACGGTGAACCACGTAAATCCTTGTTCCAGAGGTGAGACCTCTGCGCGCTTCGAAAGATTGGAGTTGCATGGACAACGAATCGATACAAAACTTTCCAAATGAGTCATAAAGGAAAGAATTTACTGTTAAAAATAGATTTCAAATTTATTAACTTATAATCTGTCATGGTTATAACAACGTAATAGTATATAGGGAAATGGAGAAATATCTAAGACAAAAGCTGACGATTATTTATCAATTGTAGAAATTTTTATTCAAAGGATTAGCTTTAAACTTATACAATAATTAACATTTTTATACATTATCAATATAAACTATAATTTTTAAACAAAAACAAAACTCATCTTGGCATTGCCCCGTGTTGTAACATGTAATTCCGAACAGCAAAGGTTTAATTTTTTGATGAAAATTATATTGATAATATATGAATGTTAATTATTCTTAAAGCCAATACCCTTTGAATAAAGACTTCTATAATTGATAAATAATCGGCTTTATTTAACTTTTTCCTTAAGTGTTTACAAAGAGTTCCCTCATTCTCCCTTATCATCTCAATATATTAAACATCCCATGACAAAGTCTCAAGCTTCTTTGTACTTCGAAGAGCGCTGTTTCTTGTTAGCGTACTTTATTTCTACGCAGTAACCCTCCGCGATGAAACATAGAATATTTATGTTTATTTGCATATGTTAATTCCGCCGGAGTTTATACTTGATACTTTTAACTACTTTTAAATAATTCAGGAAGTCCCTATTTGTCGCACCTTTTTCCCGCTAATGCCGCGCATTTCTTACCGTGAACGGCAACGAGGAGCGGAATGACACTAATGCGCAAATGAAACGCCACTATGTAGGCCTTGAAGCGCATTAACTGCATGCTTCAACATAGGGTCGAAAAATCCAGAGCGGTCTTCGTTGCTTGACGAGGAACGTTCTTCAAGCGAGAGCAACTCTCTCTCTCCAGCACCTTCCTCTCGCCTGTCATCTCAGTTAATTGCAACTTCTCATTTACATAGAGGCCATCGCCGTATTACCATCCAGCCTATCGCAATGTATCCACCGCTCGAGATTATTACAGATATGCCTCGTGAAATTCATTGGTAAGGACTTGAATTAATCAAATAAATGTCCGTCTGTTTGTTTTAAAACCTTGCACACTTCAATCGCAAAAAATTAATTATTAATAATAATTAATTTTTGATTGTGTGTTCTTTTTAATAATTTTATAATTGTGAAAATTATTTTTAAGCGGATTTAAAAGCTTTATAAAAAAACAGTATATATTATAATTGTATACATTATAACTCTCCTTTACTTCAAAAATAACAACTAAAAAAAACATGATCTTCGAGTTATTATATAAATTAAACTAAAAATATTATTTCATCTATCATTAAAAGTAGATCAACTTCACAAAAAATCATCAAAATTATTATGACTTAAATAAAGTGGTTTTTAATGATTGAGAAACAAAAATGACATTTGATCATATTAAGAATATATACTCTTTGTCAATATTATTTGACAAATCAGTCAACAATTTTTTGTCAAATGAAAAATTTTGAAAAATTTTCTCCTTTTCTGAAAAACTTAATTCTTTCAGTTACGTCACTTTTGAAAAGAATGATATCTAATGTACTATCGAATTACAGCAAGCATTCTCTTAAAAAAAAATGAAAGATTATTAATTGAAAGTAGACACTGTTTATTTAGTATAAATTAAACTTAAAATTCTGGAACGAAAAAACATTTAACAATTGCCAAATAATCGCATTCGGCCGAATTTCACGGTTATTTCCTGCGATTACAACGTCGCTTTGCCGAACCTGCGGAATGCGGATTGATCGCGCGCGATAAGAGCCTCGTAATTGTCGATGGGAGTTTTTAAGAGCGGTTCTCAGCTGGTTCCGCTGCACGTTGATGACTCTTTCATCGAATTAAGAAATACCAGAGCGTCGGAGTAGCCCGCGCGATTTGCTCCTCTCTTTTTGCACGATCGTCCATTTTATCGTCTGCTATATCGCGCTACCTTACGGAATTTTCCTGTAGATCAGCGATTAAGTCATTACGACATCCTTCAAGGACTTTATTAATCCTTTGAAGCACGTATCTTCGCGAACTTTTATAAGGATGTAACAAGCTCACTTTTAATTGTCTCAATCATTCAGATAATCTGTGAATGTATTTTTGTAACGTTTGTTATGTTTTCCACTATCATTTAAAACGCGGATATTGAAAACCTAATAAGTGATTTTTTTAATAATACTATTCATTCGAGAAACAAATTAATTTGATGATTCTTAATTGGCGGCCAAAGTTGATAATCAATAATTATTAGAAAAAAAGAGAAAAATTAGATATGTTAATTCATTTTTCTGCATGAGATAACTTATATTGAAAAAAATAACTAATATAATTCATATTTTGAGGGAAATAACTGATATGAGATAACTTATAATATAAAGAAAATAACTGAATATTGAAAAAAATGTTCTGCTCCTCTTTTTTCTTTCTGACTTAATTAAACCAACTTAACAATTTCAAAAACATAAATATCTTAGATTCCGATCTATAAAATTTTAAAGAAATTATTTTAAAAGAAAATTGACATAGCAAGTTTTATAGAAATTATTAAAAGAGAATTGACGTAGCAAATTTTATTATAAAAAATTTATACTACATAATATATGTATGTTATGTAATGATGCCCGAAAATGAATGCAATCGAAAATTGAAAAAAATTTGAATAATTTAAAAAAGTGAAAATCAATCAATCAATCAATCAATAAGTCGTATAGCAGAAATTGAACATTTAATATATATATAAAGAAAGATCTTCCGTATTAATATATAACTCGAGCATTAATAAAAAAAATCCATTAATATATGAACCGTTTTCAGAAATCAACCTGATCAAATTCATAAAATACAAATAGATAAAATAAAATTATACATTAATCACTCTCCGATATTAAAATCAAGAAATTTGCAAAAAGTGGAGTCAATCAGCTTCTGATAATGAGAAGCTATCAATAACATGATCGCTGCGGCTGTCTGTCAGAGGCAGCCGCACCATTGTGCTTCGTTTGAAGCTAAGCGGACGACAAGCCTGCAGGATAAAGATAAGCTGGTAATTAATTAGCCGGTTGGTCGTATTGCTGGACTTTTCCTGCGGCGGTAGCAGCATATCCGCGACGTTAATTGTGAGTCAATGTGCGAGGCAATGGAGAAGTAACGAGCTGTCCAATATCGAAATGGACTAATTTTCAGAGCCGTTTCACTCTTATTCTATTATAGAAGCCGACACATCGCGAATATTAACTTTTCATACCGACTGCAAGCTACGTGCCACGCAGCAAATGCAATAATATTTACCGGAGATGCTCTCGCTATTTTCTTATCTTATTTCTTTTATTTATTACAATCTGCCTAATACCATAATCGACAACAAAATCAAATAGTTTTTCATTAGTATCAGCAACACTGTTCGACAAGAAGCTAATTTTTTTCTTTCCGAAATGCCATACTTACGCAACTCGAAGAATTTTACATAAGTTGAAGTGAAATAGAACTTTAGTTATTTTCAATATTTTTTTATAACAAAACAGAACTTTATTTCTAAATAAAATTTACGGTATCTAAAAGTACAATTCAAGAGCTTTCAAATGAATTTTAGTTCATGATTATACAAGTTATTTTTATTAAGTTATGTTTGAATTTCAGATTTTTGTATAATTATATATACACAGAAAGAACGATTTTGCTAAAGCATCTAAAAATTTAGCTAGATACTGATCTGAAAATAATTTTGTTGAATAATTACATAGAAAACTCAAGTATGATAAGAGCAATGTTGCCAAAAGTTCAGACATTCCAGCAACCAGCTTGAACGTCCTACATAATTATTTTGATGGTCCAATAAAATTATTTTCAGAGCTGTATCTAGTTAAATTTTTAGTTGTTTCAGCAAAACGTTCCTTTTCAATATACAATTTAACAAAAAAAAATACTTTTTCTATTCATAGTACATATTCCGAAAATTTTTTTCTTGCTGAATACGATGTTTTCGTCAGAATTTGCGTAGCACAGGATTTTTAATAAATTGAGATGTAATAATAAATTGATGTAGTTTTTGCTCTTTCGCTCCAATTTACTAAAAATTCTGATGTGCTATGCAAATTTTAACGACGAGATATCGCGCAGCGCAAAAAAAATCTTCAGGAATATTATGGCATATCGATTAAAAAAATGAGAGTATAACCGATATCGATGCGTTTTAAAAAACATGAAACATTAAAAGAAAAATTAAAAAACATCACAAATTAATAACGAGAAATTGTTTTCTAATTACTTGAAACTTGCCTTAGATAAAATTACATATAACATTCGACAGCATACTTTATCATCAGTTAAGGCTATTTTGTGACATTAAATATAGACTAGGCTTAATAAATAAAAGTATCACTGTATATGTTGATATGCCGACTATCTAATTCTCTACGATAAAGCTAAAAAAAAGCTGGGAAACACGATGCAGGAATCCTCGGCAATCGCAATTATTGCACTTCGCCGGAAGCCGCCGTCGGTTCAAAGAGAAGCCCTCGAGGGATAAAGACCAGTTGGTAATTAGCAAACGGTCGTGTTAGCGCACTTTTTCGACGGTATCTACCTCCACCTCCCTTCTCTTGCCTAATTGCCGACATTTACACGCTGACAATCGTCGACATTACGGCTGACTCGGCATCGCGGGATCCCGAGTCGATATGCGGTTTATGCGCAATGCGGTTTTCATCCTCACAAGAAGTGTTTATGAGATATGCGACCACCAATACTAGATATCCCCCGCCAATTAACGTTCATCTCTGTTTAGCATCGACGAAGTGGATTGGATTAATTGTCGGTACGAGTCTTTAATCAAAGCTTTCATTTTTTCGCGAGCGTATCTCATTGCGAATCGAATCGCTGGTGATAGCCCGTGATAATTCTGATCTAAACCTACAAGATATAAGAAAACGCAGCAATAGAAACGCCGAAAGAGTTTGCAATTGAGAGAGAGAGAGAGAGAGAGAGAGAATTTAAAAACTCGAATATATAACATATAAACAGGAAAAAAAATAGAACCAAATTTTCTCTCTGATATTCAAGTAAAGATAAATATCCTCAAAGTTGTTTGCATCAGTCAAGTGCCACTTGTAAATTTTCATGGGAATTGAAAACAAGAAAAATCATGAATTTCATGATAAATTAACACAAGCGATATAACTGCACTTTCTTGTGGACGCTTAATGAATACACACTAGACGTAGTTATGGCAATGTACTGCACTTTGCCTCGGGTGCAAGTAGCACTTCTTATCCCACCGTGTCGGCTTAATTTCATCTTATTAAATGCTACCTGCATAGCAGAAAGATATGTGTCTACTTTACATATTTTTTTCCTGATAACTGTTCAAATAACATATATATAATACAAAAACATATATATAATATATACAAATACACACACACACACACACACACACACACACACACACACACGCACGCACGCACGCAC
>Ga0157363_1006497_pt1 | contig 10996 bp, 14 predicted proteins | sample AttsexASBM1_FD_111477 | JGI IMG/M metagenome (GOLD analysis project Ga0157363, IMG submission 111477) | Fungus gardens microbial communities from leaf cutter ant in Ribeirão Preto, State of São Paulo, Brazil - Atta sexdens ASBM1 | ecosystem: Host-associated > Fungi > Mycelium > Unclassified ...
AGGCCGAGCTCGGAAGGGTCTGCATCACGAATCAGGTCGCCTAGATGGGTAAGAAGGATGGCACCGGCGAAGAGGCCTGGGCACGAGGACGATATGGAGGCTCTGTGAGCAGCTGCAGATATTTTTCTTGTGTTGGCCGCGAGACGGTCGATGTGATCGGATAAGGAGGGCATTTTATTTTTATTTTTTGTGGGATGATGGAGGTCAGCAGAACCCTGGCGCTAACATATCTCGTTGTTCCTCCTCCACACCGTAGGCCATGTGGGAACCTCTCCCGCTCGTTGTCTACGGTTATGCCATTCATCCCTTCAGTCCTTTCAAACGGGAGGCTCGCAATTCCGTCCGCAACAGGTTTTCCACTGTCACCGAGGCATCCATTGACGACCACTCAATCGTTCTCAGAGACGCAACCTCTCTCGAAGTTGGAGATGAGATCTACGCGTTTGAGAAGTACGTTCCATCGGCGAAAGATATCGTCGAGGGCCCTTGGTATCGAGGGTACGTGCATTACTTTCTCCCTTGTTCTTGGACTCAATCACCTGTCCAGGTATGTTGTTTGTACGACTCGTCGTCCTCCTGTCTCCTGGTCCGAGTCTTCCATTAAGCCCGCAAAAGTCGAGGAATCTCAGCAGGTTTTCATTGGCATCTTTCCCGCGTCCCATATCTTTGTTCGCGACGAGCTCCCTGATGCAGAGGGTCGCTTGCCTGAACTTGCCCATTCTCTTACAGCTGCATCCAATTTTTATGACTCCACAGGAGGTTCTTGGAGCAAGGATAGAGGAACCGCCCTGATGGATACTGTACCAGAAGTCAACGAGGATGTTTCTAGTCATATACGGACAAAGCAATTACGAGTAACACCCCAGCCCGAGTCCTCCACCTTTGCTTCTCGATCTGCTCTTCCAATCTATCCAACTAGCATTCGTTCTGCCAGCGTTCGATCTATCAACAGCGTTCGATCTGCCTCCCCTACCTCCCCTACCTTCTCCCAAGCTGACCGACCTCAGCCTCCTCGACCATCACTCAAGTCCGGCGATGACACCGCTTCAGGTGTTGGACAGCCAATTATCGATGAAATTGCATCTGCGCTCCGCGAATGGCACACTCTCATGTTTCACTACCTAGCCAGGCGCGACTACAAGTTGTTCCAAGTCGTTCGTGAACATATTGAAGTTTTGCACTCTGGTAGACGTCAATTACTTGCACATACGTTGAATGCTGAAGAGACCGATAATATGCTTCGGGAAAGTGTAATTCGCCTCGTGAATGGCAACCTTGTTCAAGGCCTGGACGTCATTGTCCGTCACCCTATCTCCGGTGGCCTGATTAATGTCGACATCGAAAATGTGCTAGATGCAAGAAGTTGGACTAGTGCTGTGCGCATGTATGCAATGCAGATGTCTCTCGCGTATCTCAACGTGCAGGACGAGGTGGATATCAAACAATATCGTAATAGCACAGATCAGCTTGCTGCAGGTTCTTTACCCATCCCCGCCAATTCTGCCTTTCCCGAGGTGTCTCAATTACGCCAAAGAGGTCACTCTCAATCCCACATTCGATCTTCGACCAAACACTCTCCTGCCAAATTCTATCATATTTTTCTTGATCTCCGTGCGTTTGTGGCATCTCCTTGTGCCCCGGGCGAGACTGCAGAACTCTTCTTTTCTCTTTACAAGCAAGGACCTCAATTCGTCACTGAAGAGTTCTGTGCGATTCTTAACCACAACGGCGTCCTGGCACGGGAACCAGAGACCAAAATTCGGACTCTTTTCACAGATCTCGCTTATTCAGACATACAAGATCCGATTTATCTTATCTGTCGCATAGTGAGAAACGGCTCATTCAAAGTTGGCCCCAACAGTGGCATCGGTGGGATTACGGAAAATGGAAAGAGGGATTCTGGTGGCATTTACAAGACGACCGATGTTGTATCGGATTCGAGATACGGCTCTGGAACTAACGGACTTCGCAGCACTTCAAATGGTGACTCTAGCGGCCTCGTCAGGCGTCCATTTGGCTGTGCCGTTCTTGAACTTACTCAGTTGAGTAGAATGGATGCAGATCAAAGCGATTCCACTGGGCTGAGAGAATACACGATGTCGATCTATGTCCCAACAGATGAGGCATCTTTCCCTATGATACATCAGAACATCATCAATGGTACCTCTAAGAAGTACGATAAGTCACCGAGGTATGCTTCATCTTATCCTTTGGGTCCGCTCGAATGTCGACTTCCTCTTGTTGTAGAGCTGAAAGCCTCGCTGTCTCCATCAAAATATTCCGTGGTGATGCACAGACAGTAGTCCGAGAGAATTCCTCACTCTTGGATGACATACCTCACACTCTCCGCCTGAGTTTTCCTGATGTGGTGTTTCCCGGTGACCAACGCAATGAACTCTACATCAAACTGTGGTGTGGTAATTTTGGAGCCTCATATAATAATCCAGGCAGGCTTAGCCTGGGCCGCCCTCCAAATATTCAGATAACCACTGAGGTCAAGGATTATACTGGACGCATAGTTGAAAATGTCATATCACAGGGCAGTGGGGAACCTCTCATGTCTCAATTTCACTCTATGGTCTTTTACCGGACTTCCGAACCCACTTTTGGTGAACTAATAAAAATCATGCTTCCGCCCGGTAACCCAGTGCCAAATTGGCATCTTTTTTTCACTTTCCGCAACCGCAGTGGACGCGAAAGGAGTAGAGTCAACTCAGATGTCGTTGACCGACCATTTGCCTTCGCATTCCAACCGCTCTTTCCCGATGGTAGTACTTTTATCGAAGATGGCAGTCATACCTTAATTATGTATCGGGCCGACAAACTTAGCCAGCTATCACCGGACATTTATCTTACTTCACCATCTACCCTCAATGTCGGCATGAAAGCAGATCAACTCACGATTTCCCTGGAGATGCAGAAGATGGTAACTCCACTCAGAGATACACTCACAATACGAAGTTCCTTGTGCTCTACAAAATACACTCAGAATCCTATTTTGTTCGGACTCCTTCATTGGGAGCATGCTGCCGATAAGGAGACGCTTTCTACCCTCCTAACACGCTTCACCTTTGTTGGGGAAGGTGAAATTGTCAAATTTTTGCGCGACATTTTCCAGGCTTTGTTTGGCATCCTAATCTCCCAAAACAACCAATCTGGCGAGATGGATCTCCTGGTTTTCAATGCCCTTGTGACTGTACTGGGCATTGTACAAGATAGGCGATTCAGCAACTTCCAGCCTGTCTTGGATGTCTACATTGAGAAGCACTTTGATTGCGCTGCCGCTGCCTCCCATATGATTCACTCGATGAACAGGCTGCTGGTCAACCCAACTTCCGAAGAAGCTGCTTCAAACTTACGGGCAGCGCTCAAAGTCTGGCACTACATATTCAAATTCATTGCTCGTTCGCGAGAACTGCAGAAAGCCAAGGAAATCACAATGGTGGGAGGTGGGGCGACAGCCGAGCACCTGGAATCTACTTTTAAGCGAGAACTCCGTGCGCACCTTTCCGAAGTGACGCGCATGATGTCAACGTCGTCTCCAGCTATAGTTGGCACTCAAACCATAGCCCTTCAGCATTTTACTTCGATCCTTCCTGAACTAGAAAAAATATTCAGCATTGTAGAACTAGTGTCGATCGCCACGACCTTCGCGAATGCAGTAACCGCAAACAAAGGCAAGATAGTCGTCTGGAAGCTGATTATGTACTTGCACATGGTGAAGGGTTTCTTACTCGACAACGATCACTCTCGACCTCTCCTCATCGAGGCCGTCGTTATCTGGATAAAACCGCATTTTGGCCGTTATGACGAATATCTTCATACAACTGCCAGTGATTCTGATTCAGTTCGTGATACCGCTCGCCAGACTTGGCTGGAGAGTACTCGTCTTTGTGTCACAATCCTTGCAGTTATGCTTGATAAGCTTCAGTATAATCTTGTTAATCCGAACATCAAAGCGGATCACCGGGCCTATCGTCAGGAGCAAGAGAACGTTGAAACTTTGTTACCTTTGCTCCCACGGTCCGCATATTTTCTCGATCCAGTCATTGGAAATAGACTCACTCGTTTCGTAGATTACTTGATTCATATCGGGAACTTCAGTCGCCGGCAGCCCGCAAAGTAATGGCAGAACAATCTCGTTCACAACTAAACTATAGGTTTTCTTCACCAGTCACTTTCCCAGATTCATATCCATTCTGTCTTTTAGCTCCTTTGCCTCGATCTACTGTCGTCACCACCGCTCTTCCCAAAGATGCAGACAACATGTTTAGCCCAGCATTGGGGGAGACCGCGGTCGTTTTCCTCGTATTGATACTGGCATTGCCAATGAAGGACATTCTCAACTTTCTGGAATCTAGTCTGGTGATTGAAGGTCGTGATCGTTTCATCTCCTTGTTGTCTCAACTATTCAAAGTTGCGGCATCAATTCTTGACAGCGAGGCTTTCCCGAGAACGTGGCTTAACATCAACATCCTGGCTCACAAGGTTCTAGTGAAGATGATGGAACCTGTAGCGACTATTCTAGAGAAAGAGTTTATACCTCCTCAGGAACAAGAATCAGATTTTGATTCAAATTTATGGAGGGAATGCTTCTATATGCTCTTGAAATTGCTCTCCTCAGACCAACTTGTGATCGAAGAATTCAGCCCTCAAGTTTGTGCCTACATTATTTATGACTGCCTTTTTGATTTCTCACGAAATTTCTTTCTCAGAAACGACGAGCTGTGTGGCGGCTCGCGGGCGATATTAGAGGTGATGGGGCCACCATTCTATTGAGCTTGTGGCAAGCTCTAGGATCTTCGACATTAGGTGGAACCACCGAACCGATCCGCTATGGAGTAAGTCAATTGTTCTCAAGTACCACCATAGGCGCTGACATCACATAGGGTTATCAAGTATACCTTCATTCGTTAGTGGGACATGTAGTAAATCTCTGCCTGAGTCACCATGATCAACTCCGAAACAATGCTGTCCAGATACTGTTCAGTATGATTGTCACTGAATATCATCAGTCCGAACATTTCGACGGCATTGAACATGAACTGATGACGAGACTCGATTCATTGTTCATGTCGGATAGCAAAGGCGATGACATATCACGAGGGTTTTTCATTAATCAACTTCGTCTTTACACTACCGTCGATGTAGATGAACAGCTTCGTGACCGTATCGCCAATTTCCTGGATTCGGTTGATTTTTTCTTGGTGCTTCTGCTGAGCGTTCGAGATCTGCCCGAGGGTGAAGAGTTCCAGGAAGATCGTGTCATGGCGACGGTAAGAAGCACATATCGCCTGAAGTGGTTAACAGGGCTTGACTATCTCGACAGCTTCGATTAATGAACTTCATTCGCCGCATTGGAAGGGATGAAATATACATCAAATATGTCCATCAACTAGTAAACGTGAGTTTCGCTGCTTCTGGATCAATGTTTTGGGGTTTGATGTCACGGCATGAAGATGCATCTCCAGTCGCAAAATTACGTCGAGGCGGCCCTGACACTGAAGCTCCACTCGGATCTGTACGAGTGGGATCTTAACTCCTTCGTTGGGCCGATGGAAGATCTAGGGTTGCCTCAACAATCTCATTTCCACAGAAAGGAGACACTTTGTCTGTTGATCCTGAATTACCTTGGTGATTGCATTACATTACCTTATGTACAGATTATTCTTGCTAACTTTCACCCAGGTCAGGGCAAAGCTTGGGAAACGGCAATTGTGATTTGTAAAGAACTCGCTTTCCAGCATGCCGAAGTCACATATAATTAGTGCGCATTGTATGATCCATCTTCGCCTTTTTGCTGATAGGAATTCTTTACCTAGTTCTCGTCTTTCCGAAATCCTCAGGCATCAAGCAACATTGTTGGATCACATCGTCACTGAGCAGCGTCATTACCCCGACTATTATCGCGCTACCTTTTATGGGAACTTCCCAGCGGCTATCCGAGATAAGCGCTTCATTGTAAGTTGTTCTTAGACTTCTGTATTTCTGCTGACAACTTGTAGTACCGAGGTTATGAATGGGAAAAGTTTGGTGCTTTCTGTGAACGGATGCTCAATAAGCATCCCGGCGCTCAACTCTTGAAGACTCCAGGGGACCCACCAGTCGACATCCGGTTTGGTGATGATCAGTACATTCAATGCACCGCTGTTACCCCGGAACCTGATCGCTCTTCATCGATCTTCACCAACCCAGACGTGCCTTTGGCAGTACGGACGTACTACGAACACAGGTATATTGATCCCAAAATTAACCATTTCTGGGTCTGACTCTCTCCTCAGTGCGATCAATCTATTTTCTTCTTCGCGTCAAGTCAAGAAAACAGCTCGAGACGGCACTGAAGAGATTTGGCATGAGAAAACGTACTTCACAACTGAAGAGACGTTCCCTACTGTTCTCCGTCGCTCAGAAGTGGTCAACGTGGAGATTGTTGAGATATCACCGCTGGAGAACGCACTGAACGAGGTTCAGTTGAAGACAAAGGAGCTGACCTCCTTGTACCAGAAGTATCAGGCACTTGCAAAGACTGCCCAACATGTATCGACCAATGCACTTGCCATGTCGCTCAACAGCGCCGTCGACGCCCCGCTCAATACCGGTATTTCATCATACCGGCAGACCTTTTTTAATCCGGATTACCTAGCTCGCAACCCAGAGCGAGCTGAGCTTGTAGGAAAACTGAGGGTTGCCATTGATGAGCAGGCAAGTATAAACATTGATATTATCATTTTTCTGGTTGACCGATACTACCTAAAGGTACGCGTTATTGATGGCTGTCTCAAGCTTCATGGACACCTCTGTCCCCCCGAATTTTTCTCCTTCCATGAGACCCTTGAGAGATTCTTCAAACGTAATTTCAGGGACGAAATCAAGCGACTCGCGGTCGATGTCTCTGAATCACTTTCACCCATACGTTCCCCCCTCCGTCAATTCCCTTCTCCACAAGGCGTGCTCATTGCAGACCCTGGTCGTTTCGTTATTCCACCCATACAAGTTGGTGGTCCCATCATGACCTCCTCACCTCTCAGCCCTCAATCACCCACCAGCGCAAGCAACTCGACCCTCTTACCACCGAACACTAAACAACAGACACCTCTACAACGACATCTCGCTCATCTCGCTCGACACGGGATTACAGGTGTGGCTTCTGCTCCAGGAGATATGGTCGGCAGCGACTCAATGTCTGTAGAGTCTCCACGAAACTCCTTCATCAATGTTGGAAACAATGGTGGCAACGCTATTCCAAATACATCGACAGCACAGGTTTCGGGCGCATCAGTAGCGCCATCGTACATGGGGAGTGTGGGTTCGTTTTCTTTCAAGACCCGACTTTCCCGGTTCGGTAGCAATGCTTTTGGGAAGCGAAACGGGTCCAATACATAATTTTTACTCGGTCAAGGCATTTCTGCTATCAATTCACCATCTCTTCCTCAAAATGCCCACTACCCGGCTGAAGTTCCTGGATTCCTATTGGGTGTTATCCTTCCCCTCTTTCGTTTATGTAATATCATTGTTGTTCTTACTACTTGTCGCATGGTTGATTTCCTGCTTGTTGTGCTCGATTTGATTTTCAAACCGGAAACTATATTGTACTCTTTATTGTTAATGCAAAGGCTACACGACAGAATTGAACGCGGGAAAACATTACCTGAATCATCACAAAATACAGAATAAGGATAAACAAATTTAACGAAAATAACAACCGAGGAACGATCGAGGAACGAACAGGAGAAAAGCCAAATTTTGATGAACTAGCAAGGTGAAATAAACTATAGACAATAGTAGGCTAGAAACAAAAGTCCCTAACTCAGGACGAGTGTTCCTGTTCCTTTATTACAGTGATTTATAGGGGGACTGTATGACACGTCTCGCTCAAACATGAAATTGCTCACTCATGGAACCCAACGCGTCGTTTCCGGTGGTAGTGAAGTCAAAGTCATCGCTCCGATAGTTCCCGTAGAAGCGATAATCGTAAGGTGTGGATTCGTTGGGAAAAGCAGGGACAGTAGGATTACCCGTACCCACATCATACAACATATTCAGCGAGTCGAGACCAAATTCTTGATGGTCATTCGGTTTGAAATCTGTGAATCCAAACGGGCAAGTATTCTCGACGGGCTGAGGCAAGTCAGCCATGAGCGGATAAACTGATGTCGTAGGAGAAGTTGTTGTCGGACTGTCGGATGGAGAGGAGAATGTGTCCGATCCAGAGGAAGGAGAGACGAAAGGAGGTTCATCAGATAAGGACTCCCTTTTGGTTGATATAGGAATGGGAAGAGCAGCCTGCCCCTGATTAAGCAAAGGCACCTCGAGGGAATTGAACCCTGAGCCTACAGCAGATGAAGTCTCGATGGATGCAGGCTCGTCCGAATCCTGTGTTGTATCGATATAGAACGTCTAGATGACAGGTCAACTTCAAGTTAGATCAAAACAAGGCCAAGACAACCAACATATTTAGACAAGATCTTATCAAGGGCCGGTGGAAGCAGATCCCAAAGGAAAACTTTGAGATCCTTTTCGATATTCCTCGGCCTGGGCTCAGTAAACTCCATAATGACCTGGAAGAAGCCACCCATGCCAGCCTTGTGTTTGGAAACAGTCTTGGGTCCAAATCCCTGGAGGTTGCGCCGGATCCTGTTCTTTTCCTCTACAGGGAACCAGCTGCCTGTCAGCCACTCAAGCAAGAAGATGATATCGACCGAGGTGAAGACGCAAGTATCAGTTTCCTCGTGGTAAATACACGAGATGACACTGTCATTTTCGCAATATTCGTCCTGTCGTATGGCCGCGCAAGAGACAATCAAACGACAGCCACACTGAACTTTGGAGAAACGGACAAGACGGCGACCAGCATGGACCTCTTCAGGACTCCAATTGTGACACATGGTGGCCGGGGATGTCGCAAACTGAAGTATAGGTATCTGAGCATACAATCTTTCTGAAGAATCATTGTTGACAGGATTCTGAATGTGCGGGCTCTGAGACTTGATGCGACGATGCAGGCGTGAGCGATGGCAGCCAGAAAGAGGGCTGACTGTAGAGATAGGGGATCTTGAAGACTGGCGAAAAGCAGCGGAGCGACGCCTCGTAGACATCTCCGGGAGAGAGGAGGAGACCTTGTGGTCGAGAAGACTGGCAGTGTTGCACTTCTTCAGAGACTCTAAACTCGAAGCTGAAGGGACATGTGAGTCAAGGAAGGATGCATATAATAACAAAAGCTTGACATACATGACGACCAGTAGAAGAATTCGCCGAATACAACCGAATCAAGAACCTCATGGTTATCGTTCAGTGCCTGAACGGACAAGAGGACCTTGTGAGAGGACAGAGAGTCGCTGGCGGGGATGATGCCGTCCAGTTCCCAGCGGCCGTAGGACGAGTCGGGTAGCTCGTGGACCTGGGTGGCAATTGCCCTCGGGCCGACGATGAGGCGAACAAAACGAGGTTCATGGGTGTTGGGCTGGAAATGGATACGAACAGTGATAGGAACGCCGCACTCGCCTTCGAGTGGCGTGTAGCTGAGAACATGAATAGAGCCGAGGTGAGAAACCATGACATTGGACGATGAGGACGTGGAGGACAGAGCAGCCGGGGCAGCTGTTGTTAAAGGAAGACTGGAGCGAGGGATAGGAATAGGAGAACAGGAGGAGGAGGAGGAGGCAGAGGAGGAGGCAGAGGCAGAGAGCATGGCAGACTCGAGGAGCCCCAAAAGACGGGCGAGTATTTATTGCAGTAGACTCTTATGTCAGCGCAACCATGACGCTGTCCTCTCCTATTTCTTCAAGCCCGGACATTCCGCAATAAGTCCAGAATAAGTAATCCGAGTTGAAGCCTAGAGATTCCGCAGTGTCCGAAACAAGAAATGCACAGCCATGAGTTGGTGAGTCCATTGTATGTTTAATTGTTGAGCTGTTCGCTTCCTCAACAAGACACACTCTCGTTTTTTATTGATCCTGTCGACAAGTGACATGGCGTGGCTCCCACTCTCCCGTCTCCTTCCACAGTCGCACTACAGGAGGAACATGTCCCTCGACCGACAACACACGTCCACACCCCGCACACTGGTCTTCGAACAGTCGTTCGTACGATTCTAGCAAGCGCTGAAAAAATAATCATTGAGATTCTTAAGCCTCGACTCTCTTTTCTATGAAAGAAGAAACTTGACCAACCATCACACCCTGCAGTCCGATTTGCGGCTGTGCATGAAGTACACGTGCGAGTTGTTGGGATAAGACTCGGAAAACTGTGTACTCTGAGTGCAGGTAGGGGGCTTTCTGGGAGCCCGATGAGTCAGTCTTGCGCTCTTCGTTTCCGAAAAAATGGGGGCTCACTCTCTCTCGTGGAGCAAATGCAGACATATTCTCGATCAAGATGGTTCCACTGTGGCTCTGATAGCCTATTGAAATGTAGATAATCATCACATCCGGGATCATGAATCTTAGCAGATTCGGTCGATCACTCTTCGCCTCGTCTTGTGTCCTTTTCCAAATATGTAACCTAGTGCGGTGCTCAGAGTTGTGCGCTTTGAGATACTGGTGCAGCTGTCCTGCCTCCAATGCCTGTATGCCATCGTGCTCCGGCAGAAACGCATTTGTTTCCTGTGGGACCTTGGAAATGCATGGCTGGGGCGACGTTGGAGAGGGCAGTCTTTTGGTAGAAATCGAATTTAATTTCAGAGGCCCAAAGATCGTGGTGTGTCTCAGATCGCTCACCTCTTCTTTCGGATCTCCCTTCGTGGATTTGAATTGATTTCTGTAGCGTCAGCACCTAGACTCTGTTCTGCTTGGTGCAACGCCTCTTGAACGGGAGCAGAGTGAATGCTGTCTCCTATCTGCTTGAGCCGCTCGAACTCTGACTGGGTCTGCCCACTCGGTTTATTTCCCTGCAGCAACAAGGCAGGGATCAGGCGCAGACTCTGGACTTGATGGTACAGAGCACCAAGATCATCTATCTGTGCCTGTAGTGTGTGAACCTTGGGCACTGAGGCAGAGGAATC
>Ga0157363_1006498_pt1 | contig 10995 bp, 8 predicted proteins | sample AttsexASBM1_FD_111477 | JGI IMG/M metagenome (GOLD analysis project Ga0157363, IMG submission 111477) | Fungus gardens microbial communities from leaf cutter ant in Ribeirão Preto, State of São Paulo, Brazil - Atta sexdens ASBM1 | ecosystem: Host-associated > Fungi > Mycelium > Unclassified ...
GATAAAAATTGTCATATAAAATGATAAGCGTAAAACTACAGACATCGATAATACGATAAAAAGCATTAGAGCGATAGACAGAAGTAGATATAATATTCAACCTATTAGTTTGGTGTCCCCGAAGCCAACTAATGGTCTCGAGCGATTTCTCGACTGGACTATGTCCAACTGTGCCATAATTCCGCCCCGCGGGAATATATGCATATACTGATCGTGCCATTGATCGACTATCGACGCGGCAACGTCCTCGTTACGTCAATTATTATCGAGCGTACGAATTACCGGAAGCGCCGCTGCGAGCACCGCTTTCTAGGCTAATTTCCCGTTGGAGTGTGGCCCGCATCATCTCTCGTGTCAAATCTCACCGCGGTTATTCCGATCCATCTACTACACGAGAGAACCAACACACGCGCGCGTAAGTACAAGGATAATTTCGGACTGGATTTCACGCTCTAAAAATTCTAGAGATCTATCACTTTCAAGAATAAAGCCGCGACGAAGCTAGGCTAGATCTAGGCTAGGCTAGGCGAAAGTCTCTTGCATTGTCGAGAATGCTTAGAAGAGTCAAACTTTAGTTACAAACTTGACGGGGAAAAACTTGGGGCTTATAGACCTTGAGTCTTGAGATTGAGCCGGCAGCGTCGAGATTCATCTGCATGTGCCGCATCATCACGTAGAATATATTCCGCTGTGAAGAAAAGACATCTACCTATCATAAATATACGATGCGCCGCGATCATAAGCTTACAGTCGAATAGGACGCAGCGCAAGAGATGCTGCGCAACAGCCACCGCGTATTTTACACGGAATATAAAGTTTTATTCCGCTGCAGTTTTCCAGACGGGCTTCATCGTGGGAGATGAGCGGAGTGATTGGACGCGCGATACGAACGTAGAGATGCACTATCTGCAGTTGCAAGAGAAACATTCTATCTGTAGTCGCTATCACACTTGTTGTATTCCTTTCCGCTTGTTTATTCTTCGCTGTTATGCTTCGCATTCCGGCGCATCAAAAGCTTCTCTCCCGCGCGAGACCAGGAGGAGAAACACGCGTACTTTTCTCGTCTCGTCTCGTTTCAACGCGATGTACCGGAATGTCATACGTGTCAGCGTGTATTGCGAATTCGCGAATAGAATTGAAATTGAGAAGGAATGAAATTTTCCGTCGCGCAGTGGATCGTGCGTGCAAATACAGACGCATTCGTTACTCACGAATGTGCGGGATCGCATATCTTTCGGCTTTATATTCGGGAAAGTCTTGACTTGGATCGAGATCTTATACATACGGAAAATCAATGATTATTGCTGCGCAGTGTGAAACATGAGCGTAAAACGTAATACGAATAGAAAATGAAAAAAAAAAAGTAAAAAATTATTATTTATATTCAAAGACGAATGCGTGAATGGCTATAGCAAAAGCGTTGCTTTGCTCTGTTTGCTTATCTATTAAAATGCGACGTCTGACACACACACACACACATATATATATATATATATATATATACACTCTCTCTCTCTCTCACACACACACACACACACACACACACACACACACACACACACACACACACACACAGAGAGAGAGAGAGAGAGAGAGAGAGAGAGAGAGAGAGAGTCAAACATCTCAATTTTCTCGTCAAAGGCGCTTTAACATCCCATGGTGCTCGTAAGTCGCTTGATCATAAATGCATCTCGCAGTATGAAGGACATTTCATTTCGTCTAGTTCCGCGCCTTTCAGCTGCAATTCAATTCCAACGGTAACTTCGTTCGACTGCCTACACCGTTTAACCTCCCTTAATCATCTAACCTTAGAGAGTTCTGCTTGAGCCATCACTATTCAGTAACAATGCAGCTATCTAGCTCGGAAAATGCTTAAATGATAAATTATATTATTGTTATTATTATACGATGGGACGAAAGAAATAGGCATGTGTCAAAGAAATATAATTTCTCTTCTGAGGATAAAAAAAATGATTGTTCTAAAGGATTTTTGATATCACGATAATAACCATATTCTGATTAATATTATCAATTCTCTCGATAACATAAATGTATAAAATGCGATTGAATCACTACAGACAAGACAATCCGGCCAAGATAACGTCAAGTGACTGTTAGAAAATTGAGGAGATTATGCATATATGCTCTGAGAATAGAACTGCGCTTGAGAATAAAACATATTTATAAGCGTCTCGCAAATACTATGTTACATGCATAAAAAAATGTGCAAAAATATTTGAGGATTTCATTATATTTACTATTAAAGAGCAAAATTTGCTTTACAAGTATAAGTTTCAGAAATGTAAATGAGAAAAAATAGAGAAACGAAATTTTATTCTTCTAGTCAATATTTCAAGTAGATTTATTTCAACAAAAACTTATTAAAAAATTATCAAGAACTTCAAACAGTGATAACAGAAATTCGTAGGGTATCTCAGGTCTGAGATTAATGATTCATTTTATAATAGAATAGAAATGCCTTCTGAGATTACTTTAACTAAAAAGTCTAATTACTAGATATGCATCTTTCTTCTCTCCAATCGGGATGCTGCACGATGAAGGAAATAGAAGAAAGTAATGCAGCCTAATTATTATGTGGCTGATGGCGTTGCTAAAGTTCACAAAAAAAACCGGGTCAGTGACGTCAACAATGAATGATCGGGACGAGGAGAACGAAATTAAAAAAGCCCATGGCGAAGTGTATCAGGAGCATTTTATCGCTCGCTGCCGAAAATTACGATCGTGCGGAATTCGTGTAGATATATATATATATATATACATCCATAGCTATGTGTGCTCATGCAGCTGCTCGAATTTCGAAGCACTAACTGTGCCGGCTGAGCACGCGATATCGGGACTTGCACGAGCTTCGAGCTTCGAGATTCGAGCTTCGACTTACATCACTCGCCCGTTCTACAATCTACTCGAGCATCGCGAAAAGCGCGATGGGATGCAATCGTGTAGTGTCCCGCCCCGACTACGCCGCGAAACATCAAATTATTCAAGACGTGATGGATTTTAATTGGCAATGAATTAAAATTCTTGCGCGCGATATCGTAGTACTCCGCTATCGACTGACATTCTACACAACTTAGATTGAACACGAGATATGGTGCATCTGCATTACGATACAAATTTAACTTGAATGAAACACGAAGAATCATTTCAATAATAATTTAGTCGATGAGTAATATGCGACACGATTTTGTAGAAAACTGTCGTGAAAATTGACGAATTTATATTTTTGAAAAACGACGATTCTAAAAAAATAGAAAAATAAAAATAAATAAATTTAAATAAATAAATAAATAAATAAATTTTGTATATAAATATCAAAATATAAAAATATGTAGCGTATATAATACATAATATATTTTTTCAATAGTATATAAACAATAAGTATGTAAAAAATTGATTTGTCCTTTTTCACAGCATTATAATGTGCCACCTGCGAAAATCAATTACCTCGTCAGCTTCACGACTGTCACATCGTTTGGTATTGTTCAGCCGAGCCATTTCAAAATTGAGTAGACACACGTGCAAATAAACACGTGCCACAAATTACTTAATTTACCAACGATCATAAACTCGGGTCATTATATGTATACAATTTTAGAGTTTCCTGCCACAATTACAGTGGCATCAACACACCAGACTAACTCTCCCAATAATCACAGCGAGCAATCCGTTGAAATGTCGATATCGAGATGAAAAGCGAAAACACAAATTTTATATTTGAATTAAATACATTGCAACGAGCTATCCGCTCCAAGAGAATGAACACAAAGAAAAATGAAAAAAGCGTCAGTAGAAATGGATGTGAGATTTTATCTTATGTAAAGAATTTGTTATAATAAATTTAAATGATAGAATATTATATTCATCGCAAAAGAGAAATCGATGTTGGGTATTCTCATATTACCAGTTAAAGATTTAAATTGAGTAGATATCGGATATGTAATATTTTATCAGTTAAATGAATGGCTTCCAAAAATTCATCCAAATTAACTTTGAATGCAAGAAAAGACAATACAAAACCAGCTGGCAGGCCGACTGGCTTTTCGATAAATTTAACGTGCGTTTCTGTACAAACATATACATACACGTACGATGTTTTATTCCGAATGGTGTGTTCTACCAGCTACTGCGTGTTCCAATGATAACGAATGGCATGACGTTCGTTGGGCTGACAATCGCCGTTGGAACCTAGGAACTCGTAATTGACACTCGCTCGTTTACATGCCACGAACGTGCATGTCATGAAGAATGATGATACCAAGCCGTTTATTCGCGGTCGTAACGTTGATGACGTTGCTATTGGGGCTGCGATCCTAAAATTTAGGTAAACATGGCTGCACTGCTGCGCAGGATGATGCGAAAAGGAGAGAGATTAGGTAGAAAAGGTTTCGAGGGTTTTACTGCCGCTCGAAAATCATTTCTATGTTTTCTAAGGTAGGAAGAAGTGTTTTTCTTCGTAGGAAAAAAATAATCATTATAATAACGCCAGACTTAAGAAAAAAATTGATACATAATTGAAATAAAGCGAGTAAAGTCCTTATTCGCATCGTTATAAATTCACTGTCAGTTGTGCTTCAATAATTTATTTATAAAATTAATTCCAAATTGATTCAAATGCGAATAGTATTGTACTACAAAACATTAATTAGATTATATTTTTCAATATAACATTTGTCATCTCGCATTCCAAGCGTCGCGCATCGCTTGGAGTGGGGAAAACGTTATCGAGATGACAAATGTTATAATGAAAAATATAATTTAATTAACATTTTGTGGTGCAATATTATTCGCATTTGATTCAAATTTGGAACTAATTTCATAAATAAATTATTGAAGTATAATACTGATGGTGCAGATTTTATAACGATGAGAATAAGAATTTTATTCACTTTATTTCAATGTACCAATTTTTCTTTAAGTCTAACCGTTATTATAATAATTATTTTCGGTTCTTATGAAGAAAAATACATAAGAAAACATAGAATAAAAAACGATCCCCGAACGAAACTCTTGAAAATTTCTATCCTCTTTTTTTCTCCGTTTTTAGAACGTGCGTCAGAGATAATCAGACACGTATAGATTATTGGTATAGAACTGCTCTGGTATGCATTAATTAATATTTAAAATTAATTCTTTTCATGCATTGTGCTCCGATAACTAGCGCTCGCGAGATTCAAGTGAGCGTTAATTATGTGAAATGGAGAACAGTTCTGGTTTTATGAGAAATGCGAATCTGTTGTGATACAGAGTTGTAGAAAATGGAGAATAAAACTTGCAGAGAACTTTCACACTTTCCAAACTTCGCTTGGGCTTGAGCAAACTAGGAATTTGCGTAAATTCGCAGATAATACAATTGAAATAAAATAAATAACGTATAATTGTTTGAAATAACACGTTTTCAAACAGTGAGTAATTGCGATGCAGTATACATCCTATCCGTTTTAATAGCTTTTGCATTGTAACGGAATATATAGAATCATGCACTTCGAATAACACTGCAAAATTCTCGATAAACAAACAAACAATCGTTTTATCAAGAGAATCATATTTGATAGTAGAGATAGATATAATCGAGTAATATCAATATTTTTGCAAAATGTCCAGCGAAAGTATTGGTTGCATTTCTAACTTCTGCGTTGTTAAATTCAAAACGTTAACGCTCGCAGAATCGTTTCTTTTGTTATACAATTGCAACGCGTCGAAATATTGAGAAACAGTTTCAAGTATAAAGACGGAATATAACACCTGATCTTTAAAGAAACTTACATTTTACTGTATATCGATAACGGGACGAGACTATCGAGAACTCTCCGAGCTCTTTGAACTTTTAATGAATAGATCTCATAAAAATTTTATGGCAGAAGTTTTCGTGCAAATTTTTCACTCGTAACAGAAAAGAACGGACGGAGTTTCTGTTTGAAATGATTTGAATAAGATTTCAAGAAATATTCCATCTTCACGGAACTTTCTCTTACGAGCACCACCGGTAATCTTGCACTGTCAGCGCGATGAACGGCGATGTGCCACGTTAATTTCGGCGCGCATGACAAGATCATCACCCGTCGTTTCCGAGTAATGTCTAACTCGTCGTGCCGTGACAGATTCCCTTGTATCTTTATCAAATCAAATTAGCAGCACAATCATGGCATTAAACAAATTAATTCATTTACGTTGAATTTAATTTAATCCAATATCATATTTCTATGAAGTTCGAATACATGGATAAATCTCCATTTTAATCAAATCGACTATATTAATCATAATTTATCGGAACCAAGGACATGATTTATTAATGTGCGTTTACTTGCAACATTAATGTTGCAACATTTATATTGCAGAGCCTCCTAATTTAATTGATGACCGATGATTTGAGGAAAGTTATTCGAAAAGTCAATCAAGCTGCGCGGAAAAACGGAACTTTGATTTATTACTCTTCGTACGAAAGGCACATTCGATGTGATCAAATAAAAATCACACAGTTTTATCCAGCTAAACATCGTTACGCCGTAATTGTACACAGTATACATAGGAGTGGATGTTTGCCCCGTTACGCTCGTGATCAAGAGGCAGTAGGCCTCTCTGCGAAGGACCCTAGTTAATACAGATCGATAAAGTTACCCCATGAACTCGACCCTTTTCCCATCCTTATTTCCAACTCGTACAGAGGAGAAACGTGCTAACCCAGTCTCCGATACGGAGACTTACCTATTTTCATTTCTGCCCACTTCCCTGTCTATCTCTCCACCACACATACGTTCACAATAACGTTTCCCGTTTCTTCCAGCCGTCTATCCTATCCACCCCTTCTTGTTGCATTAGCTGGTCGATGGTATGTATATTCAGTTGATGGGGTACATGCACGCGTACATACACGCACGGTGTGTACGCAACGGTGACTCATAGACCGAGAATCCACTTTGTCCTATTGGTCCCTCTGTACGTTCCAGTCTCCCCTACTGACGACCGTCTGTTGCAACGTGTTGTATGAGAGATACAACAGCAGTTCTCGCGTTGAATTCGACGTGACAGCTTCGCGGATAATGACAAATTCAGGAGGGAAAGGCACCGTTTGGATCTTGAATAATAATTGAATTAAGAGCAGTTGCTCCGATGTAATCGCTTGGAGACTTTCGTGAAGTTAATCTTCTCCCCCCGTTTGTGCTACAACTATAATTGAAAGGGGACTTACAGATCACTAGACTGGACCACCTATTTAATTCGTATTGTTTATGCAACCGAATTCTAAAATAAAATATATTGCACGAATAAAAAATTCTACTTTCGCTTTAATGTTACATCGCTCGCATTATCATACACAGATGACAAAGGCCTACGAAAATAGTATAAATGAATTTCGTTCGAAGAATAATGTTAATGGAAATGCACAACACCTAGTAAACGGTAAAACATATCGTGGCTTATCGAGAAAAAAAATTGCATTCGCACTATCGTCGAGAATATTTTCGGGGAGCACAAATGGGAAAATCGATTAACCCCATGATTACACCCTTAACAAACGAATTTTTCACGCGCCATGTATTTTTCGGCCAGATGTCTCGAATCCGTGCTATTGGGCGGACGCCTAATTTTCCTCATCGTTCGAAAGCATGCAAGCGAAAAGCATTCAAATGTAACTCGGGCATTGTATTATTGGAGAAGAGAACATCAAAATAATCTGCTTGTTCAATCTATTTTCTATCGTAATAAAAAATTTACGATAAAATTCGATAAAACTGTCCAGTAACTCAAAACAAATCTACAATCGGGCAGACAGATGGATTAATGTTTCATAAAGGACAAACTTAGTTCGTCTCTCATTATCGATCATTTTCTCGGGAGAACAGATAAAAATAAAATTATTTATGATTTTGTAAAAGGCAACTCATAAGACTGCAATGATAGAAACCTATTGCGATGAAAATGTAATTTTAAACTCACGCGACAAATGTTTTTGACATTTTTGAATTTCAAATTGATGAAACGACGATGGACTTGAGTTTGCAAAGTCTTGCTGCGGACATTTCCCAACGTGTCGTACAATATTATCAGGATAATAGAACTTCCCGATTCGAGACTGGAACCAGAAACTTAGATTGGAGAAAGCATTTTTTTTGTCTACTATATTAAGAATTATCATGGGAAAAATTATAATTTTTTTCTGCAGAAGAGATAAAAATGACTGGTATCAGAGAAAAAAAGAGAGAAAGAAAGAGAGAAAAATTGTGCAAATATATTTGCACACTTTCATAATCTTAAGAACTTTAAAAGACGAAAGATTTGATTTAAACATATAGCCCGTCATATGAGTCTGGTATTCTTGCGTCTCGTGTATATGTTTGTGTATAAAAGTTACAAGCTCATTCTTAACATAATTTTCATCGCAAATTCAGCACCACGTTGAAACTCGGAATTTTCTTGTCTCGACATAATCGCGCATACAACCTTGGAAGTATCTAACAGCTATGCAAGATGACGCATCGCTTCGAGAATTTCCGCTGCAGTGCAGCGTCACGATATTTTCTTTTTACTCAACGTTGTAATAATAAAAAGGAACAATCGAATAATAATTCAGTCGATAAGAATTTTAATCTTGGCGGGAGGCACGAGAAAGAAAGAAAAGAAAAATTAGAGGTGCTTAAACTTTTTTGAAAATATGGCACGTTTCTAAGAAATTTTTCAATGAGAAAAATATCTCAATGAGATAAAAATGATTGGTATCATTAATGTTCTGTGAAGAATTGATATTTTTAGACAAACAATGTCATTCCATGATTTTAGAAAAATCAATATTCTGAAGTTATGAACCAAGTTATACGTAACATCCTTTTTTTTTCACGAATATATAACAGAATATCGTATTCTATCAATCCCAAGTTGTCGCAAAGTGAGATTGTTTCAACAGTTTTACTGAGATGGCAATAAGGTTATCAACTTTTGACTCGGATCGTCAGGTTTACAGGAATCTGGTTAACAAGTCGAATCAGACGTTATGTGTCTCATTTTTAAACATATTCAATTAATAAAATAATGAATTTACATAATGAGAGAAAATTTATAAACAATATTGATTGAGTTCAGCGACATATCTCCATTTTACAAGGACTAATTTCATTCATAAGGGCATTTAACTCTAAATTACTCTTATATCATAAATTTTCTTGCTAAAATAGTTTTATCACTTAACATAACAAACTCTTATATATATTTAAAAATATATATATATATATTTCGTTTTAATAAATATTAAACGTTCTTTTACTTTAACATCTTATTAAATATGTTAAATGTTTTAATAAAATATTTCTAAACGAACGTTAAGTGCAATATGTATAAAACATGGTTTAATTTTGTGTTTAATAATAATGTATTTTATATTAAATAACACAGTAATTTATTATTTTACTCAACCAAGCTCTGTTTTCAAAATTAATTGCTTGAAAAATATTGTAAGTAACTTTTTATTAAATTTTGTATTTAATTTTATAATCACTATTACCACATTTTGTCCACATTAAATTCCAAAAGAGAAAAAAATCTAGTTTTTGGATTTGACAATCCAAGGCGGAAAGCACGCGGACGACATTGAGTCTGTCCTTCGTTACGCACAAGAGGGACACGAAAAGAGACAACCTTCGGGTCGCACCCGTTGCACATGAGATTTATTTTTAGATGCCATTAAAAAGCCCAGCTAGGTATCCTGGCCGTGTCACGCGCCAAGAACTCGTTTCGAGCTCACTCGCGCAAGGCGCGCACACCTCGGGCCCTACGAATAAATTATATCCATGCATGTGTTGTGCCGTGCATTGTGGCGTCAGCTGCATCTAAACAAGGAAAAAAAAATTCTTTCTTCAGATATTTATAAACGCGTACTACCATACTATGATCACCGATCTGTGTCTCTTTCAGCAAGAAGCCAGCATGATTCATTCAGATCTGAAGAGATCTTCCGAAGGCGAATTGAGATCTTGAAGAAACCGCACATGGGATACGTTATATCGAAGAATCGATTTCCACGTGACTTGGACGATTAAATATGCACGGTAAAAGCGAACTTGTCTCATGTTCGTTCGCACGCGCGCGGCAATCGTATTTATCTCAATCGGTTTCGCGCTTTCAATATTAGCCATCCACGAACGCGCCCGAATGTTCCGCGCAGTTTCATTCGGATTTAGCAATTTCCTGCGACGATATCCTTTTATTTCAATCGGAACGCTGGGAAATTCCAGCTGCGCCATGTGGGCCGGATGCGATGAAAGACCACACGCGTAAAGAATCATTTAGCGAGCTAAATGCCTGGCAACGTGATCGCTCGTTGATTGCGCGCGATACATTTATAGATTTATCGACAAGCTTTATGTAACAAGCTAATGATCGGGAATGTCACAAAACCTCCACACAGCAAATGCGACGTAAGTCGCATAAAAACTAAAACTTTTGCATTTTATTTTGTTATCAATCGTGGAAACGAGTGTTCGATCCGTTCGATCCGCAAAAGTGAGTACATGTTTGGAAATTATGTACCAAATTATGTACTCTTGTAGAAAAAAATTAATTTTTTAGGATTTTATATATTTTCTTGACCAATTGCTGTAATATATTTCGCATATAATAATATTTGATGCGTATACATTAGATTATCCATTCGGAGAGAGAGGGGGAGGGGAGGGGGAGGAGAAGAGAGGGGAGGAATGACGGTCCCCCAACGTCAGTCGCACGATCATTCCCAATTGCCGTAGGAGAACCATTAAGATCACGTGTTTGTACGTAGTTGAACGTAAATCCAAAATTCCTGCAAACGACATGTCGCATGACTCTAAATAACCTTCCTCCTCTGTCCAGAATATATATATATATATATATATATATAGAGAGAGAGAGAGAGAGAGAGAGAGAGCGATGAAAATCTTAATCTCTCCAACAAATTTACGACAGAATTAACACCAACACATCGTGCCTAGTTGATAAAACACATGTCTA
>Ga0157363_1006499_pt1 | contig 10994 bp, 5 predicted proteins | sample AttsexASBM1_FD_111477 | JGI IMG/M metagenome (GOLD analysis project Ga0157363, IMG submission 111477) | Fungus gardens microbial communities from leaf cutter ant in Ribeirão Preto, State of São Paulo, Brazil - Atta sexdens ASBM1 | ecosystem: Host-associated > Fungi > Mycelium > Unclassified ...
CTTGAAGTATAAAGCATTATTTTTATTAGATTCATAAAAGTTAGCGAATCTGAGATTAATGAAAGAAGATGACTTACGACCGAAATATTTAAGGAACGTCGCTTTCACCCGCGAAATTTCAATCGAGTGAGATAGAATGAAACGCGAGAGAATCGATGGTATATTTTATTGCAGCATTTGTCATGCGCTTCTAGCTTGGCAGTCAGAATATTTCCCGGCTTTGCGAACTGGCACAATGTTGCGCCATAAATTAGCGTCGGTCGAGACGCATGGATACTAATCGATACTCGCGCGTGAAAATTTCTCATTTCGCTGGTAGCTGTGCTTTGTTTCCACGACGATGTGTTCAATGGACTTCACGCTTAAATGGAAAATTTCTGAATTGGCCTTTGAATGCGAAAATTCATTTAATAAAGATACTCGCTGCCGAATTTCACAGCTATCGAAATCGTCGCTCGTTATTTTCACTATTCAGAATTCCGACACATTTCTTCACGCGACGCAAAGTTGCATGTGATTTGCGTAAATTCAACGGGAAATGAATTTATCTCGCAATTTACTGAGGTTTTTACTACGAAAATATTGTAGATAGACCAACTTTCTTCGCCGTGAGAAATTAATGAAACGCTGCAAATTGCCTACAGGTTTGAATGGATTGTAGATTAAATTGATTTTATACGCATCGTTGAGAAGTCAGATTATATTTTATAATTATATTTTCAACAAAACTTGATGAAAAAAATTTAAATTAAATTTTTGTGTTAATTATGATTCATAATTATCAGTTTCACAATTTACTTCATGCTATTGTTAAACATGTTTATAATATACTTTAATTTATAAATGCTATAAATTATTTCTATTTGGAAATAATATCTTTTTTGTCAGAAAATTAAATTTAATTTCAAGAATTTAATTTCGATGAACTAAATTTTAAACGTGAAGGATTCTTTTCTCTATTCGAGAAACTATTCAAGCATCTTTGAATTGTGGTATCAAGTTTTTCTCTTGAATGCGCTATCATTGTGTCGATTGTCAAATATTGTAAAGATGATGACGTCGTCGTGTTCGGTATTTATTCCCGCTTCTTGCAAGATGCAAGATGCAAACAAAATCCAAAGAACCTGTGCCACATTGGAAGAGCTTCTCGGAATTTCTGAGGACCCGCGCGAACGTGATCGGCGTTGAATATTCGGGACATTTGCATGAAAACTTTCTCATTTATCGTGTCCGGGAAAAACATCATTTATAAAAAAAACACTTATCTCTTTAAATGTATTTTAAATTATCTCATGCATGAATTAGAGACATTTGTGTATAATTAAGAAATTTAAAATGACAATGAATTTAAAAGCGGGAAGCTGAAAAATAAGATATCTATTAGGTTTCTGACTTTTAAAAATAATTCTTCAGTTAGCTTAGAAATTTATTTCATGATAAATTTATTTTTGTTAATTCTGGTTCACTTAATTTGTTAAATGTATGTAAACAATTAAATTAAAAGTTTAATTAAGTTAATAAAGGAATAATTAATTAGAAAAGTTTAGAGAAGTTATTTAAGCTCAAATTAACATTGAATATCAGCTTCTGCGTTTACTTCTCGGATATATTCGACGATGTAGTTACTCATAGACTCGAATGTAGGCTTTCTCTTAGTTCGGTCGTTTAATTGTCACCGTCCGCCTACAATAGGCAACTTTGCGTCGATTAATTTCCTCTCGTTCTGCTGTATACTTACGATGTGCATTGAGCGTAATGGTCCTCAGGTCAACGGGCAGATGCATGACGAAGTGACGCAGCGATATGTTTAGTGTGTTACATTTAATGCTCGGAATATCGCGAATAATTATTCTGAAAGGAATGAAAATATGCTTGACTCTGTAAGTGAGAAGAAAAGAGAATTTGTTTTATAAAAATGCAGAATATAATTTATAAGAAAAGTAAAGATTTCTTTCAACATATAAAAATTATAAAAATTTACAACGTAAATAAGTCTTGATTTTTTTTTTTATAAAGTCAAAGTCAGTCTTTAATTTTGCGGAAAGATTTTTAGTTTCAATTATTAAACTTTAAGAAGAATTTTTGTGTATATTAAATACATTAAATATATAAAGAAATGACAGAAACGTATATTTTTTTAGGTAAGATTATTAACAATACATTTGATTTTGGAGAGTAAATAACGTTTATAAAAATACAGAAATTAGTTCAGGGAATCTCAATGTTTTTTGATTCACGGGATAATTTTTAATAGCGTAACCGGATAATTGACGACGAATAATAACAGCGATAATAACAATGAGAGTACATTTAAAAGCGCGTTATCATGGCTCATAATGGACTATTATTTTCAACGAGCTCGGCGCATATAGCAAATATTTTAGAAGCACTCGCTCGTGTTAGCGAACATCTGTTTGACATACAGTGGCGGAGAAACTGCTGCATTGTAACGAGAGAAGGGTCAATTTTAATTTTATGATAATACAGTATAATACATGATCAGTTTATATCACCGCCGTAACAATAAGCCGACAGGGAATTTGCAAGGCAGAAGATATGCGAACTTGATGAGCTCGATGACGCATGAGCGTTCAAATATCGATCATTGACCAATTTATTGCCAACTGAAATGATAAAATTATAAAGTAAAATATTATCGTTGTTACGAAAATGTGGAATGTATGTATAATATTATAAAATGATATCTAACGAAATTTTGGAACGGAAAAATTGCCGTTTTAAATCATAATTTCACATGAAACATTTTAATTGTAGATTTCTTTTGATAAGTACCATTTTCAGTATCATGAATGCACAAATGTTCGGATAAACGTTTTGAGAGTGATTCCGTATGATGTTACCCAGCGTAAACGTAGCGACGAAAAACGGCGAGATCACGCGATTAGGTTTGTTGCTTTAGGATCGTGTTGCTGAGGAAACGACGTCGTGGTTAGTCAGAGCTTCATGGCAGATGGTGCAGCCTAAACAATGACAAATGTTCAGCCGCACGTTCTGATGCTGTCTTTCAAGCATCGCCAATGTTACTCCAAACAATTTTAACATAACTTCACTCAGATCCCGTGTTAATAATAATTCTTCAAATTTAGTCTAATGCGCAGTTTTGATTTTCCTTCATGATTTCTTCTACATGTATCATTGGTGATAGATTTTTACATCTATAAGCGAAATTTTGATGTTCTTTTGAGAAAAACAGAGAAACGCAATTGCTATGCAAATCATATGAGAGAATCGCGTATCTCACGGCAAAAACGGTTGTTTGATCTCACGGCAAAACGATGCGATTAACATACTTCCTCTTTTTTTTGAGGGAGCTATTGACTTTTTTCCTTGCGTAGTTATTCCACCCACGTTTTGTTTACCGTACCACCGAATGCTTGCGTAACCGGAAACGCTGACTGGGCGATCGACAACGGATATAGAAAGAGAGAGAGAGAGAGAGAGAGAGAGAGAGAGAGAGAGAGAGAGAGAGAGAGGGGAGAGAGAGAGAGGGGGGGGGGCATGACCAAAATGCAAATTTGCATTCATCCTAACACATTAAATCGTAGTTGCCGGTTTTTATCTGTTTTTTATACAGATTTCTATACAGTAGACACTTTCTATACAGTTTTATTTTGTAAAGATATACGCAAGCTGTTCTCTGAAAGATCTATATACATGAATTTCCGTAAACGATATAGCAAAGAGAAGACAGTTTATATAAATATAGGCGAAGAGAATGTTTCTTAAACATTTCAATTCTGAAATTATTTTAAGAGTCTGGATGTAAAAGTAATTTAAATAAAAAATTAAGAATCTCTCTTTCGTATTTGGTCTTCCGGTGAGAATAGAACCGTCGCCGTCGCGGAGACCGGCGACATTTCTATTCTGCAACGCTGCAACGGTGAGGCTCGAGGAAGGCATCGAGGACATCGAGGACAAACCGGAAACTGGGCCAACGAGGTCAAGTGGCCGGTCGAATGATCGAATTGGTCCTCGTTAAAAGACTTTAATACGCGAAACAACATGAGATGATGAAGAAATACGTTCAATAGATGACGCTCACCGTCAAAAGTTCTCGTCTCTCTTCCTCTCTTCTCTCTTCCTCTCTTCTCTTTCCCTTTGCATTTTGTTCAGTCTCTATTTCTCTTTCTCTCTCTTGTTTTCCGTGTTATACATATAGACACGCTTTGTATTTACCTGCTCTCGAAAGCGCGAGTGCAGTGCTCGTTAACTGAAGCATCCAACCGCAATGATATTGTTGCAAATCGCAACAGCCTTATACCTCTCGAAATTGTGGCTTATTACGATATATTACATTTATTTATGTGATGCCGCATATTACGTGTATATATATATTTTTAATGACATCAAGAAATGTCTCACTATCTGTTTAAATAAATAAATAATTTTAAATAATTTTAAATAATTTTCGAAATATGAATTTCGAAAGGAATTATTTTTTAAAAATATTATTGTTGTAGATAATTTTATAATATTATAAAACTTTTGTATTAGACATTTTTTAATATCTTGAATAGTTTCTAAGATTACAAAAAAGCTAAAAATTGCTTTACATGTAAGAAATTTCACCTCTTAAAACTTGTTCTCTCTCCGCACCAACTGATATTTTTTATATTTATCTGTTTATATAATCTAAAAAAAGTTTTATTGAAATTAGAATTATAAGTTTCGAGAGATTCCTTTGTTCTTATCCCGAGAATAAGAAGCATTCTTCTTCCAATAAATTAAAAGAAGAAAATTAAATTAATCAAGATATAACAATATATTAAGAATGATTATATAATTATTTAAGCTACCATAAATGTAACAGTAATTTAGCTAGTACGGAGTTGCCCGTAATGAATTGAGAAGGATAAAACTAGTTGAGATAAATTAAACGTGATAGCTATAACTATAATTGAACAAACATAAGTTAAGCACAGTAAATTTTGACAGCGTTCTATTATTTAAGTCATTATATCACGCATTAGCGTAAACTACAATTATTTTACTTCGCTGATTTTTTTTCCAGAATTTTCCTCGAATTACAGCTCGCGATTAAATTTAGCGCCTCCGGTCGGACCCCTGGAGTTCAATCGATATTAACCCAGCTCATTATTTATGATTAAATTTTCCGCAGTGAACTTGCGTGCTCCATAAATTTTATCGTCCCAGGAACCTCGAAATTATCTTCCCGACGTTATTGATTTATAGCCGTATGCGTTTTGTACTATGCTTTTTATCGTCAATTTCTTTCCATCGTCAAAGTCGCATTTCTCCGCGGTTTCTCTATTAACCGCACTTGTAATAAAATGCAACAACAGATGTTGCACCATCTTCATTATATTCTGTACATATATCTCGAAAATGCATCGAGAGATCAAATATTCGTAAAAATATATTTATAACGGTAATTACATTCTTTACATTTACTTAAAATGTATTTTAACGTTAATATAACAACGTAATAATTTCGCAGAGGCATTTGGAGTTTAGTAAATTAATTTTTGTTATAATTTATATGTTAAAGAAATATTTAGTCGGCACATCAAAATGCGAAAGAAATTTAAAAATAGAGCGTGTGAAATATTAATCTCAAATAATTTTAATAGATTTTATAAAATATTAACGTATTTGTTGTATCAGTTTAAAATCCTTTTTGTAACGTGGTCACTTTATTTATACAGGTCACAAATTTTAAATATTTATTATAATGACAAACGCATACAGTCACTTTTATACTTTTATTTCGAGAAATCTACTTATATTATAAGCTTATTATGTCATTCGCTTTAAGAATCAAACGACGCAGTTTGCATTGATGTTGGACATTGGGAGTGCAATGTACCGACGTACAGACGATTAGCTCGATCGACCTTACGGACACTTCCGCTTCGGTAACTATATACCTGTTTTTCTGCTTGTATTCCACATCGTTTGCCACCCTGTTCTTTATGGAAGCACACGGATGTCAAAAGTCACGCCTAGCATGTGATGTGATGAAAAGGTTGAGGAAACATTGCCGTTACGGTTCAATAGCGTTGATGCGAAGTCGCGCAAGAACATGCCAATCGCGCGTATTTTCCAAGAAAGACGAAGAAAAAAATCAAACTACAAGTTTGATTTTTCCAACTTCTCCATTAATGGACCTAGTTAACCCTGAAAATGTTGATCGGCCCTGTTGATCGGCGCGCGGCCAATTCTTGCACTCTCGTATTTATACTACGTGAATATCGTTTCTCTGAAAACATATTAGGAGACACGGTAGTGCCTCGCCGCTGGGAGTGCAGTTATTTATAAATATATTAATAATATTTATAAATAGCAATGCAATAAGTGAAAAATATTATTTATTATAATTTGTGTTTTTAACTTGCCGCATAAATTGTGAGATATTAATCTCGAATAATTTTAATAAATTTGGTAAAATATTAATGTATTTGTTGTATCATACAGTTAAACAAGACGAAGTCTCCTCTTTGTAACATAGTTATTTTATTTACAGGTCACAAATTTTAATCATTTATTATATAATGACAAATGCACACGGTCACAATTTTGGAATATAATAATTATAAAATATTAATTATACAGAATATTTGTAATCTCTTTCTCTCTGTCTCTCTTTCTCTCTCTCTCTCTTTCACCGAATATTGAACATATTGTTTGCATTATAATTTAAATAAATATAATGTCCTCATGCACGGGCTATTAATTTTAAAATTAATATATCTATTATGTATGCAATATTCAATGCAGAACGAATATCAATTACTGTTGACAAAATTGGATTACATATCTATAATTTGTTCACCGCCGAAATATAATGCCACTAAAATCTGATTTGTTTTGTCCATTCGCTTCTTTAAACACGGAAGGCCAAATGGGATGAATGGTCGGACGATCAAAGGCAAATACTCTTTTTCTGCATGCCCACATGGATATGCATGCGTGCATACATTCTGTCTTAGACACAAAGGAGAGACTTTTCCAAGAGGTAACCATCCAACCGCGACTGTGCATCTCGAGAGTATTGTGTTCTGCCGTCATAAGCAATGTAACTGGCATACGTTCACGAGGAAGCCGAGACGGAGATACGAAAGAGTGAGAGAAAGAGAAAGAGACCCCATTGCTGTTTTTGCAATTTTGCGCTCATTACAGCTGCGGCCGCGATAAGAATAACTTCTAAGATTGTCGATATTTCTTAATTTACTGTTACAGTTTAGCTGTGAAATTAAAAGAGAAACGATCATATTGATATAATATAATTGATGCAACAAATGTGCAATGGATTTCTCGAATCTACTTATATTTTCCTTGACTTTAAAGATTAATTTTCTCAAATCTTTAAAGAATGGAGAATTAGATCGATCGTTATTCGATCTGTTAATGACTATTAATTGTTAATCAATTTGATTGAACAGAATATATTCTGTTATTTTTTTAAGCTCTTTTTTTAATTTCCTGCGACTTTGCCGAAGATTGTGATCTTCAATATATGGAGGTTCTTTGTGTCGAGTGTCATAGATAATCCGAATGTGTCCACGAAACTCGTTTCCTCCTTTTGCCCTTTGGAAAAGAGATTCTCCCTTTTCAGCGCTATCGCGGAAACCGTGACCGAGTTTCTTCACCGCGCAAGTTTTCTTGCTACTCGATAAGCAGCAACTTGTGATGCCAGAAGTAACAAACGATATGACCTTGCCCTTTTGTTCGGCGACTTCAGAGTTCATTGGTGCTACCGATTTAATAGGGAAACTCGCACTAGGCGAACTTAATGTCACCTTTAATTCAATTTTTCCCATTTTTTTCATAACTTGTTCATGCTGCTATAATTCCATCATGGCAATCGTCACGTTACTATTTCCTGCGTACTAAAAAATATGTTGCAAGTTGATAATCAAAATATTTTTTTTTTATACTTAACATTTATCCGTTTCCTTTATATTTATATTTAACAAAATCACTTAAAGAAGAACTTGTGAAAAAATTCAGTATACAGGACTCTACAGGAAATATCCGGGAATTATCTCCGAAAGTTGGCGTTAAAGAGACACATCAACGGCGCGTTTAAACACTTTAAGTCCGACAGAAAGAAAGGGGGAGTCTCTGAAAATATCTCTTTGTTCAAGACATTCTTCGATATATTTTATCCGCCTTAAATGGCGGCGTAAGCAAGCAGTGACGTGGTGCGCGGTGCAACCGGTTCTCCAAAGCAAAGGGGATCCGCGAACAATGCGGGAGAAATCTTGCGTGCTCGATGACCAAACACGGCCTAAGTCCAACCAGCACCCTCCGCGGGTCGCTTGCGTATCTCCCTTCGTGGACGATGCACGTGCGTGTCCGCGCGTTTTATACAAGCCGCTCTATATGGTCTCGGCGAAACATACTGGCAAAGAACGCGTAATACGCTATAAAAGATACTTTATGACTAAAGTATTTAGGACATTCCAATTTAAAGAAATACATTACAAACGACTATAACAGAACGATAAGAAAAATGCGTTCTCTTTAAATCTGAATCAGTAGATAGTCACTAATTACCCAGGCATACTTTGCACTGATAATCAGTGAAGTTCAACAAAAAAAGGAAAAATTTAAGCATAACTGAAATACTGATATTTACATGTTAATTTCAATCTTCCAATGTCATATCATTGAATTTAAACAATAAAACAAGATTAGGTCACAAAATAAAGATTAGCTAGGTTAGAGATCTCACATTTAATTCACTGATTACCAGTGATATACTTGGCACTGATATCAGTGATTATCCATTGATTCAGATTTAGAGAGTTGATTTAGTATTCACTAAATTTTAAGAAATAGTTATACGTTTTATCGACAATTTAATTAAAGAGATAATCGTAGAATAAAATTTAAATTAAGTTTTTTGAAACTGATACTTTTATATCACTGGTAATTTTAAAAATTAATTTGGGAATAATAACATATTCTCTAAATCTGCTCAAATATTTTTCCTTTTTTTCTTGAACTTCACTAATTATCAGTGCAAAGTATGCCATTGGGTAATTAGTGACTATCTACTGATTCAGATTTAGAGAACATATCTTTATTATTTTTTATACCTATATTACTCTCTCTAACATCCTTTATCTAAAAACTGTTGTGATTTATAAAAAATTATTCTTTTATCTTTAATAAATACTTTAATAATACATATATGTATATTTAATATATCTGTATAAAATTTTAAATCTGTATAAGTTAAAAATGTTTAAATTTTGTAGTATTAAATTAGTTTTTAATTAGTTTTTAGATGAAGGCAGTTTCTTGGCAGCAGATACTTGGAACATAATTTTCTTTTCGATATTTATTTTATATAATTTTTCTCGTTCGAGTTTAATTGGGCAACTTGCTCTTTGAAAGATATTTTAATAAATTTATTAAATAGCGGGATAATTACGCTTCCTCTGGTAATATTATCTTGCCTGGCCTTTTTGGTTATTATTAGTCCTGCGATAACATGATAACAAGTACGAGGATCCATATGTGATAAGTGAAGACAAGAATACTTTTGAGAAATGTTTTCAAATGAAATATTTGTTCAATTTCTTTCACAAACCGAACGGAACGATGATAACTAGGATCTTTATTACCAATAATAGCAAAGCGAAAAGTAGAATTAATTGTATAGCATTGGTTAATTTTAACTTAAATTAATTGGAATTTAATTTAAATTTTTATTTTATTAGTATTACAGTTTATTAGTATAACAGTTCTTGTTATAAATAATTTTTACCGCAGAAGTCAGTTCTATGCAATTCTTTAATTTTTAATTTTAATAAAAGTTATGGAAATGTAACATAGCTTATGGGCGAAATATTTTATAACATATTGTTTTAAGTCTACGCTTTTAAAACAATATGTTATAAAATATTTCGCCTATAAGCTATGTTACATTTCCATAACTTTTATATATTCTATAGATTTTTCATGCCATGAAAGATTGGTTCTAAAATGTGTCGTTTCAGTGAGATTGTAAATTTTCATATCATGAATATTTTATAAGACATTTTTACAAGACTATTTCTTAACTCATATTTTCTTGGTTCATTTTATATTATCAAGTTGTAAATATTATTTTTTATAATATACATACGCACATATATATATATATATATATATATATATATAATATATAATATATATAATATATATATATAACATATATATATATGTATACATATATGTGCTTTAAGAGATAGATACAATTGAAACATCTGAAAGCAGATAGAATGGGGAAGGAAGATCGAACATCAATCGTTCTAATGACATCCCGTGATTTCAAAGGCTCTTTTGTCGAGGAAGAACGGAGAACATCGCATTTAGGTATCATTGGTATTTGAAAGGTTTTAAGGATACGCGAAGATAAGCAAAATTATCTGCGTCATTCGTTTCCAGCAAATTTTCGCAAAATTTCACAAAAAAGTCAGTAAATTCATTTATAAAAATTTGTACTCGAATTTTTTATTAAAAACAGATTCAAAATCCTACAAAAATATAAGATAAATTTTCTGTCACTATCCGCCAGTTGGATCTTATATATAGGATGATACAACATTTATTATATTATTAGAAAATAATTCAAATCATATTAATTAATAATTATGTGATTTAGCAAACTAAATTGTTTCGCGCTTTTCTCGTTTCTCCGTAATGTCGAACGTTCTTTCATCAAGAATAATTTTTTTAATCGTTTTCTCGTACCTTTTTGTTCTTCTTTTTCACTTCGCCGAAAGTCGGAACAGCGCGCGCGCGAACTTTTTTATTTCCTGGCACGAATCGGAATTCGTTCCCGTGGCGGGCGACGGCGGTCGGGAACAAGACGCTTCCTTCGTCTGGAGCGACACTCGAGAAACCCCTAAAGATAGCGACACCCCGCCACGTGTCGACTAGCAGACTTCCGACCGTTTCGTCATCTCAACGGACACTTTCCGCGAAATTTGCGGCGATTTTAGTGCGCCAGCAATTAC
>Ga0157363_1006500_pt1 | contig 10993 bp, 4 predicted proteins | sample AttsexASBM1_FD_111477 | JGI IMG/M metagenome (GOLD analysis project Ga0157363, IMG submission 111477) | Fungus gardens microbial communities from leaf cutter ant in Ribeirão Preto, State of São Paulo, Brazil - Atta sexdens ASBM1 | ecosystem: Host-associated > Fungi > Mycelium > Unclassified ...
GGATTATTTTACCTCTAAAAGAGATTGGTCAATAATAGAACGATTGATTTTACAATTGTACAATTATTTCATAAATATAAAATTACACTGTAAATCGTTCTTTGATAACCATATAGATATAAACCGAGAGTAATGACGTTTGTACAGCATTTGTATTAAGTTAATGTGCGCTCATACATGCTGTTGAATATTGGCGTTCATGTCTGAGGATGCGTAATAAGTAATTAATTTGCGCAGCACTGCTCTGCAAATTCGCGAAATACGACCAATACGAAAATCGAGCTTGAAACCCTATAATCGGATCCAAAGTTTCACCCGCAGCGCTCCTAGTACAGGCTCGTCTTGTAACCACTTCTACATTCGTAGTAAACTAAACTGAGTCTGAAACTAAGCGACTTAGAACTTCCTTGGGAAACTTCTATTCCATTACGTAATCACGATATAGACGCCACCGATGTATGTTCTTGCTGTCATTCTTGAACATGGTCCACATAGAGTACATACTTAGTAGAATTGTGACACGGAATTCTCGCAGAAAATTTTGTCGAAAGCTTTCCAGAAAATTCGTTTTCAAGAAGCAATGTAACAAGTTAATTTCTAAACTCCATATGAGAACCTTTGAAGAAGTCTTGAAAAAGATATTGAAGAAGTTAATGAAGTTTTAAAAAAATATTAAATAAAAAATAAATAAGTATATTAATCACAAGGAAAATAATTTATTATATTGATGTATTTATTATATTGATTGTAACATGTTTAAAAATGTATATATAATTAAATTAAACGACTTATAACTTTGTATTAATAACCTGGCATTCGGAGAAAAGTGTTGTGACACTTAAAGAAATATTTTTATAGTATTTATTATTCTATATTATTTGATGATGATAAAAGCATACCCCAATTCTGTTATAATTTACGTTATATATCAAGGTTAAATTCGTCATAATATTCGCGAAATAGTTTTGTAAGAGAATTGTCTGTAAACGTAAGGAAGTTAGTAATTGTATTTACAGAGCACGGATGGAATTTTCCTCCTATGAACGTATATTTTCCTGATAGAATCTTTTAATTCTTTGCAACAACACTCGTAAAATTACATTCTTTACGATCTTTTTCACGTGCTGATGAAACGGACGAATTTCCCGGACCAAAATTTTGTCGGGTTCCAACGCCGCACTGTTGGAAGAAACAAGCTTCCGCCGCGGAAGTGGCTTATCCATAAAGGACAGAAACAGGGTCCCTTTACGAATAAGAGCACATGCTATGATTTCCACGGTCACTCCCTATCTCGAAGAGAACGCCCTGCAACGATATTACATATGTGATCTCATATATGTACATTTATACATGTGTTATATTCGTGTGCACGGAGGACGCGAGCGAGAGGTACACGTAATGGCGATACGATGTTTTAAGGGATATAGGTCAGGGATTCGCGAGATTCTGTACGTGAATGCTTCGACGGTGTTGTTCTATATCAACGTTTAACCTGAATTTTGTAACGGCCAACATCCGTCCAGAACAAAGCGAAACGATTCGGTTATGAGTACTGAGGAACGGAACGGCGTAATTTTTTCACCGCGAATAATTGGAAATGTGATTAGAGAGCTCAGCGGCCGCTGCGAAAACCTCGTGACGATGCACTAAAGTTAATTAACGTGCAAATCTTAAAGTTTACATTCAACATTAAAATGTCAACGTGGTACCATTTTTTTTTACTGCTAACGTGTTCGTGAAAATATGAGGCTGTGGAAGACCGCATTTTTAACATGAATAGTAGAAATCACATTTAAGAATTGAAAATGATAATTACACGAGCGGAATTTTACATAAATATAAACATTCACTTTATTACTGTTTAAATAAAGATGCTAAAATATAATTAACATATTAAAAAATATAAGTATTAAAAGTTCTTTTCATTTGATTTTAAAATTATTCCTGCATAATAGAGTATTATTAAGAATTCTTTTCATTGGTATTTCTAGTTTCACTAATTTTTATTTGCATCTTGTTAGCTACTGCTTGTAATATTATTGTCTTTCTGAAAATCGCTCGAAGAAATAGACATTCAAATCTTTGCACGAGCAAAGTTGTATATTTACATAATTTCATATTGCTTTATAAAATTTATTCTACGCCGTTGGGACGACACTTTATGCAAAATACTTCATCAACTAGCGCAACGTCGCAATTTTTTAATCGCGTGTTAAACTGATAACCTGCAGCTGATGCCTGTGGCAGTCGATTAATTCACCACTAATTTTTTGACTTCGTGTTCGCGAAAAACAATTAACGATTAATAGCTTTCCTTGAAGTTATCCCACTTTCTATAGAATTGTCATATCTGGCAAACTATTATATAGTAATGGTCTAATAATTGGTATTATGAATTTCAACAAAGGCGGTAGAATAAAAACAGTAAATAAAAGTAAATTTGGAAAAAGAAGCGAGCTCACAGAGATATACGTGCTTAGAATAAAATAGATAATAATCTTGTATGACAAAGTGCTTTTAAAAGTAAAGAAGAAGCAGAATAAGATGTGACTGTATATAATATTGCAAGCAGCATATATGAATCTAAATTAAATCCGTTGTTGAAAGACATTTCGAAGGGCTTGTTATCAATTTTATGAAATCTCCGTGGACAATCTGTCAAAAAAATATCCGGGCAATGTCAGGACTGTTCCAGTTTTTTTTTAAAGGGTATTAATATATCGAAAAAGAAAAGAAAAAGGGAACTTTCATCTCCAACTTTTTTTTCAGGTTATAAGCACGGTATCACTGACCGCCATGTGCTTCCACTATGTTCAACCATTTTCCAACATATACAACGCAGCTGGCAATCTTTGACCGCGCGCAATCTTTCCAGCACATTACATTATATTAAGCTTGGGGATCTTTCCTGAACGGATTTAGAGTTGATCCTATTTATGCTGCGGTAGCGACGAATCTATACGGAAACTAATGAAGCTTAAACTTTCCGTCCCCGTTGGTCAAGAGCCTTCACGAATAACTCAGTCTCTTTCCAGTACTTGTTATTCTTATTCTCTAGTAAAATAGAGAACAAGTGCATAATTTATATAAAATTAATTTCTAAAATTTAATGTTTGATATATATAAAAATATTGCAATTACTTAGCAATAATTCATAATCCATATATTCGTATAGCAGTATTTCATTTTAAAATCATATAGCAGTATTTCTTTTTAAAATTTTCTTTTTAAATTAATATTGGTATTATTATTTTGTGTTCGTAAATAAATTTTTTATAAAAACATATATCAATTTTTTAAAACTACATGGTATTCTTTTAATTATGTATAACATATTCTGTATAGTGTTTATAATATCTTTTGATTCAGTTATACGCTATATGCTATAAAAGCACAAATGATTATTTTTAGGTCAAAAGACTTACCGTCTATACCTGTCTGCGAGCAAACATAAAAATTCTGTTCGAGTTTACTCGAGATTACTTCCTTTGAAAATTTGAAGCCACGCCTTCGAACGATGGCGAATAGATACGACTTTGTACGTGATTTCGGTGAATGTGCTCAAAGAATTCGGTTCTTCGAACATTTGTTATCGCTCTTCTACATCCAGTGTGTCAAAAGCCACTTTGGCATTCACTGAAACGAATGTCGCTTTACTACATACGATACGAGTATCATGGTTGAGTTGACAATTGAAAGATAGAAATATACGCATTATCTCTCTTTTTGTGCGTGAGATTTATCATGTTTTTATCATTTGAATTGCATCCTTATCATTTCAATGAATGACGCTTCAGCCTTGATTTAATACTCTTTCAGATATATTTAAAAAATATATATAAAAATTATATATATAAAAATATATATCTATAACTATAAAAATAATATATAACTATAAAAAGCAATTGTAGATATAAGTGCTTGAAACATTTCTTTTGTGAGTTTAAAAATTAGGTGCATTGAATTTCTGATTTTCCTCGTAGTTTTACTTTTTTAACGGAAAAGAAGATCCCGGGAGCGCCTTTTATGATATTGCATTAGCGTAATTTTACATGTAGTAAAAAGGAACGCATTACAGTGATGGTAGGCGGTAAAGCTTTGCGTAGGCAGCGGTACGTACTTGCGCTCTCTTGAATATTTACGAATGGTTCATGTAAAAAATTGGGAGCACATCTTAAAGATTGCCGTCAGTAACGTCCCACGCACGCGGAATAAAACAGCTGGCTATACAACGTGAGATCTCGAGTCCCCGTCTCATAATTCTTTGACTAAGGAGTTGACGCCAACGAACGGTGTTACGTGCGAAGATGGATCGAAACGAGACATGAGTAAGGCACACGACGCCGTTAGGATTATTTTTAGCTCTGATTATGCGTTATAAATCTCGAGCTCTCTTGCCGATTACGTGATCAAACTTAATCCAAATTTATGACAAGGTCATGTATTTTACTGTGTTTGTAAAAAAGTAATTTCACATAATATAAACGAATATATGAAACCAAATCAAGATTTAAAAGGATAAAGGAATATTCACTTTAATATAAAAAAGGCATCTGCAATAAAATTCAAGATAAGAATGGAAATTAGGAAAAAGCTTCTATAAAAAGATAACAGAGCATTTATAAAGAGAAATAAAATTAATTTATAAACATAATCAATAATAACAATAAAATAGTAATCTTTGTGTGCTATCGTAAAAGTTTCCTTCACATTTTTCCGTTATCGATAAATATAATACAATGAGAACATGGCTTAATGTGCCTGTTCTCACGAATTTCGTGTGTTTCTGAATACTGTATATGCATGCGTTCGTGCGTACTCCGGTTAGCGTGACACTAACGAATTTACGTCGGGGCTGAAAGCTTTACACCGAACTCTCTTGATTATCACATACGTGCCTCGATTGCCATGATTACATTTACGAAGGTCGATACATTCCTGTTTGATATAATTGCAATTGTTTGTTAAATTGTAATAAATAATACGTAAGCATTATTAAATTACAATAAATAATGGTATAAATCATATGCGCATGTCAAACCGTAACTGCAACATCTGTTATTGCATTGATTACAATTTAACGCTGCTATGAATACTACAATTTAACTCATCGATTAAACTGTATTGGACAAAATTATAAACTATACTGTTATGGCGATCAAAACTATATATCCAGCTTATCTTAATCTATTGGATTTTTGGCAAAGCTTCTGAAAGAGCGGTCGTTTAATCTAATGGAATCCATATTTATAGCTTAAAGCGGCGGTTCCTACGAGCTTGCAGGTCCGGGATTAGCGATGATAACAACGAAGTGGTATAAGAACGTACCTATTTAGATTTCCATTTAATAATTTATTTATCATACATCTTCTTTTTAGATTAAAATTTTTCAAAAATAGATTATTCAAAAATACAAAAATCTTAATTTTGATCAATTAAGTAGCAACAATTTAATTGTTATATTTAAATGTTTATTTTAAGAAATAGAGAAGTTTAAAAAGGACTTATTAAATCAATTATATCAGTTATAAATAAATTATATCAGTTATATATAAATTCAGTTATTGTAGTACTATTTTATAGCTGTAAAGATCAAGGTAAATGATTGGAATGTACTCTTTATAATATGCATGACTCATTACTGTGTAATACTATTGCCAGCCAACACGATACAATTATCTCAACTCCCATTCTCCCGTAACGACGGTTAAGAATTAGTTCGCCTAAAAGCGAGCACGTACAGTGTCGTCGGACGTATCCCGAAGAGACATCGTCCTCGACCTTGTCAGCTCCAGGTATCCGCTCTAAGATCCCCTGTTGATCGCTGATAGCGAAGTCCTTATTAAACGCCGTGCAGTCGGCGACTCCAATTTCGAACTTCAATCGAGTATGTCAGCCGAAGCGGCCCTAAAATTTACGTCCCTTGAGCATATTGCGAGCTCTCGTAATCATAACTTTTCGTCTCGTGGGAGTTGTGCGAGCGTGGATAAGGACGCGTATCCGCCACCTCTTCTGCTGTCACGCAAGTGCTTGTAACATTCGTTGACATTCTGAAAAGGTCATACTCGTTGGCCACGGTTGAGTGCTGTATATGCTGATGGACGGCACGAGAGAGAGAGAGAGAGAGAGAGAGAGAGAGAGAGAGAGAGAAAGAGAGCGAGAATTGAGTTAACTGCATCTAAAATGCAGCCCTGCGGACCAAGCGGCATTACCTATCGAAGAAATTTTTAACACCAAAGTGAAAAGTGGATGTCGCTTATCTCAACTCTCTTTTTTTAATGAAGTTTTTATGTATTTTAAAGTTCGTTTTACATCAAGTAATTATCCCAATAAAAATGAAAAAATTTTTTAATATATTAGCTCTATAATTATATATGCCATTATTATAAAATTTTTCAAATTAATTTCGTGTATTAATTTCAAAGTAAAATATTTCTATAAAGAAAAATGAACTTGAGAATATGAATTTTTTTCGTTACAATATATATTTTATATTAACGAATTTAAAGATTTGTAAGAGAAAAGATGAAAATTAAATAAATTTCTTAACAAAAATTTTGTGAATACAACCGAAAGAGAAATATACAGTATATATTTTATATAAAATAATAATAATAATATAACATACTCAAATCATTTTTATCGATTTATTTTATTTGAATCACTCTATCTCTCGATGTAATTTTTATTTGAGGATTATACACTTTGCGAAATATTGAAAAATCAAATAGAACAGGACATTAATTCATAAACAGTTATCGAATTGTGTCGCACAATTTGTACAACTTCAAACTTTAAACTCGCCGTGTTCGAGCATGATGGTAGAAATCACTTCTGGTCGCATAGGGACTTGTAACTTTATTGGTTACAATGAAAGTTTGAATTAATAAGGCGCTAAAGCCTGCGATGAACTTTATGACGATCTTATCGAAGTCCCGTTGTTGCACGCTCGTAAACGTAACAAGTACTTCACCTGCTATCGATTTCCTTCTGGTATGACAGTCACGTCATAGAACGATTTAGACTATCGTAGTTGGATATCACTTTTATCCGGTTTCCTTATTTTTCTCCTTTTAATGTTTAATTCAAAAGTCTCTGGAATTCATTATATAAATGTCAAGTAAATCGTTACAACTTACTCAGTTACTCAGTTTTTCGGTTTTACCTCAATATGGTTTTTCTCGTTCTATTTTTTCTTCATCTGTGTACACTCCACTTGAATTGCTATTATCGTAATACACCGCAAAGTAAAGCTATAAATGGAAAGTTCCACGCCAAACAAATGATGTCGTTATGGGAATCGACAAGTGACGTAAACAGGTTTGAACATGAAAAGGTGACAGAAGAAGCAAATAATTAAAAAATTCTTGCTTACTACTTGCCGGATCGCGATCAGCACGCGATCTGACCTAAGCGTTGTCGCGGACCATTATTGAGTAGTAACGTAGCTCACTGCGTGAGCGACGTTGTCCGATACCATCGGTGTACTACTGCGCCTGACAATAGTATACTCAGTATTCACCGCTCTTTTTCAGCGGAACGATGTAGGTCATGGTGATATCGCGTTCAGAATTCTTTTTTTTTTCTCATCACCCACGGCGATTTACTATCCCATCTCCTCCCATCCCTGTCATCTCGGTCTGCTCTTCCACTAACTCGACGTACTAATCTTCGTTATTTCTCTTATAAACCCTTTACGTCAGGTCTACATTGCCGTGGATAGTTTTAATCTTTCACAAAAATTATTTTACACTTTTCCTGTGCTTTATTGCTTTTTATTAACGTTATTTTTACGCTACGAAATATTGAAGCTGATCCGATTATAACAGCGTATTTTAAAAACTTTCAAACCGACTTTTTTCAAACAATAAATTATTCTTTTCAAGAATTTCTTAATTCTTAATATTAAAAATTTAATAATATTTTGCTTGATTAATTTCCTCTACACTTATTTATAAAATCATTGATGTTTAATTAATTTTTTAAGGCAATGTTAAGACTTTAAATTACTTGATAAATGCTTATCATAAGCCATCTTAATTTAATTTTAAGATGTCCGATAATATTTTTTATGACGGTGTCATTCTATTGTGTGAGGAAAGCCCGTATGAATATGCAATATTCTTAAGCTTTAGCCTGATTGTTAAAGCACGAGCGAATGTCGGCAGTCTTCAATTTAACAATAGAACCTTTTGTAACCAAGGTTTGGCTATCCTCTATTCTTTGCGGCACATAATCAGAAGAGGCAATCCACGGAATTCGGGTTGAAGTGGTTTCTGTAGAAACTAGCCGCAGCAATAGGATGTATATCAAAGGGGAAAACGTCAAAGCGAATCAAAATGTAACAATTCTCATATAGGTTGCAAGCTGCATTGTGGCAAAAATTCAATGAAGTCGTAAAAGATTAAGGCATGGCCATCGCAGCGCTTTCATTTCTCGGCCCTTCGTTATAGCATTTTAATCATTTTACTAGGTGTATGTCAGATATATATATTGTCATCATAAAAGAGTTATTGCGTTTTATGATAGTATATTTAAGCAAAGAAGGAGGTGGAATTCTCAGCGAGAATATTTTGCCATAATGTTAAAAAGTAATCTTATCTAGAAAACATGCAGGTAATTTGGTGTTTCGTAATATGATTTAATATGTGTATGTACATATTAAACCATTCCATTTTATCTCACAATTCTAAAGTAAAAATAAAAGTGATAAAAGTTCTTTTTAATTATTACAAGCCACTGCAAGAGATAGAAAAACATTGGAAAAGGCATCAACATGCTTCTAACAGAAAAAAAGTGTATAATTGTTACACATTGAAAACATTGAAAACCATCGTGCGAATATTGTTGGCATATATCGCTTCATTGACGTCATATCTCATTCATACACATTCATACGAGTTGCATATTTAATCATAATCATATAGCCCACGCAGAGTGGTCACATAAGAGATGAACAGCAGCGGCTTATAAATTTCGACGTTGAACTTGGAAATGCTCCCATGATTTCTCAATTTTATTTCATTCTAATTATTTCATCAGGATAACGTATATTTCTAAAATTACTGGAATTTGCATTTTTGCTTTAAAAATGAAAAAATCTTTCATATTGCGAATCATTCTATCGCTATTCTTATATATATGAAGAAACGATGGGGCGGAATGACTCGATTATTCACTCGTTATAACAGCGAGTTCGTCGTTGTGCAATCAAGGATTCCATGCTGTGTTGTATACTTTATTGTTTTCAATCGTTTCATTACGCGCGTTTCTTTCATCAATTTTTGAAACTATATTATTTATTAAAGAGAAAGCGAAAATACAGAAAAATGTTGGAAACAGTGGAACTTTAAATTAAAAGTCTTTTCTCCATACCTTTGTGTTTTAAATTAATATATTTGTTATTCATAAAGAAAACACTTAACGATAGCAAAAATAAATGTTATTGAAATGTAAAAGCAAGAAATAGAATTTTTATTATTCTTTTTGCTTTTATCGTTATCGATATTAAGAGATATTTCACTACATAAATTTATCATGGTAAAGAGGAAATAGGAAACATTAAACTAAAGTTACACATTCTAACAAATTGCATTTCTAAAAATTTCATCTTGACTGATTTAATGAAGTGCCTTAATAAGAAAGTCGTACCTATAATGCAATAGAAGTTTTCCATCCGAAAGGGTTAACGGCAAAATAAATTAAATGCACTTGGCGCATACCATAAATTCAATATAATTTAAATGGATTTTGCAATTTCATCAACTTGCAATCCACGGACATTAAACTGTTTTAATAGAGTTTATTAAACTTACGATCCTTCTTGTTGGAAGAAACAGCAACACCATTTTTCCATAATTTAATGGAAAATTTCCTCCGATATCTTCTATTTTATTAAGAGAATCAAACAGAAAGGTTTTATAAGAAACGATATCTATATAACTTGTATTATGTCTGTCTTATGTTGTGCTCGACGCTTGCCACTCGAGAAACTTTCTCTCTCCACTTCTCTCTTTTCTTCACTTGTGCACAGCTAGCTAATTACTAACACCAACTTCGACAACATCAACTTTTTTTTAATATTATAAAAAAAATATCACATTATTTTGTGATATTAATTACTACATTGTAACTATTATACCAAGTCTACTTTATACAAAATATAAATACCAAGTCAACACCAACTAAAAGTAACATTAGTATCAGGGTTGAGTAAGTTAATGTTTTTTTTAACTGAATAAAATTAAAGTTAATGGCTTTACAAAATTAATAAAGTTAAGTTAAAAGTTGAAGGAATAAAAAATTAACTTAACGTAAGTTAAGTCAATTGAATTAACTTAAATTTAAAAAAAAGTTAATTTTGAAGAAAATTATTTTTTAGATTATAATATCCTAATTTTTCTTAAATTGAGATTAAATAACTACAATATAGCTTATTAAGTAAATTAAATTTTTAATTTTTTTATTCATATGTGATATAAGTATATAACACATAACATATAACTATATAAGTAATATAACTTTAAAAAAATAGCTAGCACAGAGAAGGTACAAGATCAGCGGTTACTTTTTAATAAGTCTCAAGCCATAAGAAATTGACCAATTACAATCGAATGCAAGAAGAATATTTGACTGTAATCAATTTCTTATGACTTTATGAAAGCTTAAAACACCTATTATAGATCCGGACTAAAGCTTATGGCATAAGATATAACTGCACAAACCAATCAGAGAGCTATATTAGCATCTTAAGAAATTACTTAAGATGATCTTAAAATATGAACAGATTATGAATATACGCCCTTAGTCTTATTATATCTTATTACTTTTCTAAGATATTTAAAAGAGATAAAACAATTTTTTATAATTTAAAAAAAAATTAAAAAGTTAAAAGTAACTTAGTTAAGTTAAAATTTAATGAATTTAAAATTAACTAAATTAAATTAAAAGTTTAACTTTTTAACTTTTTTTTTAACTTTTAATGTTTTAACTA
>Ga0157363_1006501_pt1 | contig 10993 bp, 4 predicted proteins | sample AttsexASBM1_FD_111477 | JGI IMG/M metagenome (GOLD analysis project Ga0157363, IMG submission 111477) | Fungus gardens microbial communities from leaf cutter ant in Ribeirão Preto, State of São Paulo, Brazil - Atta sexdens ASBM1 | ecosystem: Host-associated > Fungi > Mycelium > Unclassified ...
ATAGTTAAAGTATAATTTAAATATTATTGCGATCACAATTATTTAACTTTAAAATAAAAATAAAAAATAAAAGATAGAATTATTAGAAGTAATTGTGATAGTGAGGGTAAATGTGCATTTGAATAAAAAACAAATTTTGGAATTATTTTTATCAAACACATAAAAAGTATAATTGTCGATTATTTTCAATGTGTTTGATAAAAATAATTCCAAAATTTATTTTTATTCATTTATTATTGTACGTCACATTTAGCTCTGTCACAATTACTCCTAGTGACTCTATACAGCAATATAAAAAAGAAACATACATCATTAATCAATATTTATGTATACACACAATTTTTATTTTTTATTCTATTACAATGAATTCCATGTTTAATACAATAAATATAAAAATATGATTTTCCTTTCGATTTCATAGGTATGTATAAAACCGCGATTTTAACTAATAATACAAAAAGAACCATGTGAATTTCTGCACTGATCTGTTCTAAACAGAATCCAAATTTGAGATAAAAATAGATTTGCTAATTGGTATCGCGATGCGATTTACTTATTTGGGCATTCTAATCAGAATCTAAGATATATTTTGGGAAATTTCTATGCGGGTTGCGACGGTGCACATGCGTGTCGAGTTTGTTGATTCATTGGCAGGGAATTGACATGATTTTCAATTATTGATTCAGTGCATATACATTGTAGTATGTGTTTAAATAATATTTAAACAAAGGCGACGCCCCGCTGTTTGTGAAATGCGATCTGTGATTTCTTAAATGCGAGGAACATTAATGCGACTGAAATTTATCATCAAATTTGTGAAATATATGGAGAACATACAATGAATGAACATTCAACATGAGAACATTCAATGGTACTGAAATGGGTGCGACCTTTTCATAAAGGATGCAAAAATGTGCACGACAATGAACGGAGCGCACGACTCAGATTAATGATGATTTTGATGCGTGTAATTGAAGAGAAAATTAATTTAAAATCTTCTCTTGCTGACTGGCGATTCCACAATGATGACGAGATTAAAAAAGCTGTCATCACGTGGTTCATTTTACAGGCAGCAATTTTCTATAACGAAGAGATTTCTACAACGTAGACTACTATATAAGTGCATCAGCAATGGCGGCAATTAGAAAAGTAAATTAGGCGGCAATTAGTAGAAAAATAGTGTAAGGTATATACTTTAAAAAGCAATAAATTTTCAACAAAAATAAATTTTCATGAGATGAAATTTTCATTGGATAAAATTTAGATAGGACTGAAATCGACTCTTATGGACTTTCCTCCTTTGCGTGTAATTGACATTAGTATAACATTATATGTACATATACATATATGTATATATATATATATAAAATTAAAAAATAAAATTTAAATTTGACATAAGATTACGTTAATTAACTTTAAATAACTAATGTATTGTGGTTATTCTAAAAATAATGCTATGCATTCTATTTAGTGATCTTTATTAAAAAGATATTTCTTTTTTAATGTATTTGATCTTTTTGTATCGCACTTATTTTTCTGTTATTTATTTATTTCTAATTTACTTTGTAATTTTACTTATTTTTGTCATTAATTTATATTTGTCTAAATCATTAATTGTCTTGTTAAAAAAAAGAAAAATAAATTCAAGTAATGCTTTAACATTAAAAATTGGGAACCAATTTTGTTTTTTATATCTATTTTATGTATTAATGGCTGCAACAGTCTTGATCTATTTTGTTAAATTAAATAATAATAAATTTGGGACTATATTATTTTAATTTTAAAAATAATAAATTCTGAAAACATTTTTACAACGGCACAGTTAATTCATATAATATATCTCAAAGAGAGAGAGAGAGAGGGAGAGAGAGAGAGAGAGAGAGAGAGAGAGAGAGAGTAATTTTCGTACAAAAATTATATGATTTAGTCGGTAATACAAATAGCTTTAAGATTCCTTTAATATTGCAGCTGCAAAAAGATTAGATAATTATCGATGGTGCTGTTCCGCGAGCAAAAACGGGTATAAATCTTTGTTCTATCGCGATTCACCAATCGTCTCAGAATCTCCTCTCGCACAGAAAATATTTTTCGTATCTTCTATATATTGCGTCTTATAACCCGCAGAAAATAACCACGAACTGTGTTAAATATAATATGACTATTTACGAAAAACAATTAAGCGCAATATATCGCACGAGATGATTGTGTTCGTCAAGATAAATATCATACGGTGCAAGTGCCATGATGGCGCTTATGTGTGTGCATCTTCGTGTGAGATTCTCCACGAGCGAGTCACAAGGCCATTAATCGCGTTATAGATGCCGCCAAAGCCAAGGTTACTGCCACCGGACCTTGCAAGGTCCCGTGTGGATGTTCTTTCCTCTTCTCTTCCTCCTACCTTTCTCTCTCCTTTTCATTTTACGATCCCTAAACTCTGGTCTCGGTGCTAACGACATTTAATCCCGAGACACACGTGCGATACTTCATTGCGAGAATCCCCGCTGAATGCGCAAGGTCGTCTAGCGGCCTTTTTAACCATGCAAAAGGGATAACTTGATAAAGATAATAACCGAACAAAGAATCTTGACGATAGTTTTAATGATGAGGTATACTTTAGGCATTTTTGTCGCGGAGAAGATCGAAAATAAAAAATAATTATAAAGAATAATTTTTTTTTCTAAATTGTGCATTGTGGTATGTGCTTCTGTCATTTGATAATTGCTGCAATAAAATAATTGCTGTGTAAATTTAAATTTAACAAGGGACCATCTCGATTTGTACAATAAATTAGAAAATCTTTGATATCAGCAAAAATTGACAAGCATAAGATTAAGATGTAAATTAAGAAAAAAAGATATATATAGTACAAGTGGATTCCAAGAAATTTGATATTATAGTGCGTGGTAAAAGTTTTAGAACAGCTATATCTCAAAAAATTGATTTATCTAAAAAAATGTTTGAAACAAAAGAGTTTTAAAAAAGTTATCAGATGATGATATTAATTTAACTTGAAAATAACTTGGAAAGTTCTTATGACGAAAAGAGTTGTAATCAGTGTCTGAAAATGTCTCAACATCAGCTATGAAAAATAGGGAGTTCCATTTAAGATTTTTCTGTTGACCTTGGAAAGTGCTTCCAAGGTCAACATAAAAATCTTGAAACATTGATTACAACTTTTTTCGTCATAAGAACTTTCCAAGTTCTTGGCATTTGAAAATTATAGTACCGCCGGCATTAAGGCTGTGTTCGGAATTGTCCGAATGCCCCCGTATATTTTATATTTTGTTGTTCACTCGATGTTAACAATGGTAAGCTGATATAGTGCTTCTGAACATAACTTTAATTGGAACCTATAACTTTGGCTTTTTTCTTAATTTACATATTATGATGTTACCGATATCAAGGATTTTCATTAACTACAAACTGAGATGGTCTCTTGTAAGTGCACGAAAGAGTTTTTATGTCAAAAATGCGAAAACAAGTTTGAATCATGGAATGTCGCATTTATATGTGAAGTGTCATAACTGACAGCTTACATAGGCTGCGTTCGACTTAGCTCTCGCAATGCTCTTTGGCTCTTGGAATCATTTTATCCTTGTTATTTATTAAATATTAAACCAGGACAAATAATACTTCACGAATGTTGTGAGCGCCAAGTGGAACGCATCCATAGTTGAACGTATAAGTCGTTAAATATATCGTCGTTAATTATGATCTAGTTTCCACTGAAACCCGCAATTCGGTTTCAATTTGCCTCTTTGAGGCAAATTAAAAGAGATTGTTTTCATTGGATATAGAGACTTTGTGGATTGAAGTAGGAGTAAAATAAGCCTAGTCAAACGCATGTTCACCAACATTTGATTCCTTGCCGCATTTGATATTTCGATGGAAACTAAACCTATGACGCTTAATGCGTGAGAACCTTATTCACACTATCTATTCATCCATCTATCTGCTTCTCATCTCATGCACGGATACGCGGATATAACCGCAGACTGAAGGAATGCCTAATGAGCCAGACATCTCACGTGGGAGCAATCATTTCCACGGGGACCGCTTATAAGGCCGCCGTCGGCTAGACGGTCGCACGTAGAGAAAGGAAGGTGGTAGAGTGGAATAGGGGAGCAGACAGCGGAAAGAGAATCGTAATTCAGAGACGGACGGAAGCTCTCGCGCGTGGTCCAGCCCCGAGATTTGAATGTAAAGCGGGCCCGAATGGCCGGCGATCAAGCTGCCTTCGAATTAACTTCGTTTCGCCAAATCCCGAGATTCTCGGCTGAGGAGAGATTCTCAGCTTCGTGTGTTTGCTTCTCCCTGCAACCACACTCGCCTGAATTCCGCTCGCCACGCGCGAACGATATAATGTCTGCTATAAACGTGGAATTTTAGATTTCACGCATAATACCGTCTGGCCAAACGCGAGCACTCGCCACGTATTTACTTTCTAATTTATTTATTTGCTAGGAGGGTCTGCGTTATTCATACTGCAGAATTTTTCGATAAAATGGTTAAACGTGATGCAAATGTAAATAATACTATCCTTTTAACAATTGATTCTGCGATTTAATTATCGGTGTTTGTATTATTTATTCAGTTATTATTTGATGAAAATAATAGCTTTAATTTGATGCAATTAAACAATATAAGTTTGTTAAATGTTTATGAATTTTATTCATAAAAATAATTATGTTATTTTACATGATATTTGAATTATGTATTGAAAAAAGAGTCTGATTGTATTAATTGGAATTCTGATTGAAAATGGACAAATCAGAATTTTTTATTGAATCTATTATAATTTTAATTGAAATGAAATCTGAATTCCAGTAGATATGATTAGAATCTACTGGTTTGTTTATTTGCAATCAATAATTTTTTTTAGTGGCATTCTTACATGTTGAGCAATTTTTTAGAGTTAGAAACGATATAATTAAATACAATCAAATTTAATCTAACAAATTTTTAATTTCAACAACCATAATTATATCTATATTAACACTTTATTTTATTGATACATGCAATTTTTATTGTAATCAAAAGTATTATTTTCTTTTTTTTTATTTTGTTTAATTCCTGTTTTATTAAAAATTTTATATAAAACTATTGCCACTTTTATATTATTATTTTTTACAGACTTTGGAAAAAACAATTTTGTGTTTTTTTTTCAAATAGATAGAAAATATTTGTTTAAAATGCCGAATAAAAAATCACAGTAGAAAAATTTTCCCAGTTTTTTCACATTTCTTTAGCTTCAATGAGCTATTGAACGAAATCAACTCAAGCAAGAAATACATTACACGAAAGGCCGTGAAAACGCTTCATTCGCAGCTTTTTCTGGCCTTTCTTCGATTGCGTGTTCAATGATATCGAGTGCCTCACGCTTGTCCGATAAATCCAGAAAACGAGCTGGCGCCGACATACCAATTCTGCGATGAAAACGAACGATTTCAGCGCGGACAATTATCCTAATGTCTACATCGCGAGCTCGATCTCCTGAAGATATTGCCGAGACAAATAAAATTCATCGTTTCGATTTTAGCAAAATCCAAGTCTTCGTTGTTATCGTAACGATGAAACAAGAATTTGCGAGATGTTGCAATTTTTTCAGACAAAATGCAACTTTTCCCAAGTACTTTGTGACGGATAATAAAAGATCTTGTGCAACAATGTGCTTGAGTCAGCTATTGAGACAACTCGAGACTGTCGTAATAACAATAAAACTTGGATTACTTGAGTCTATGTAACATAAAAACGTAAAAATATTTTTTGTTAAAATCTTATTTATATATTTAAATCGATTTAATGAACAATATTTATTATTAATCGCCTGAAAAATTTGCAATTATGCAAAGCATATAATAAGTAATATTGCGTTTATAAAGATAACATATAGAAATATATTTTTCATAACGATTGTATGATATACTTACTACTCAAAATTATTGTAATAAAGAATAATATTGCAGAATTAAAATATATTACAAGTACAAAATTTTGCAATATTATTTATAAGACAGAATTTTTATCATATATATGATAAATAAATTTATTAAATACAATATGTTTCTGTAAATGCAAAATTGCTCAATTTTCACATAATAGGAAATTGGAAGGTTTCGTCTGCAAAATCGTTACAAGCTGTTCCAATAACTTAATCGATAGTTGGCAAATTAGCCAATTGACTGACTGATTGACTGACTGATCGCAAAAAGTGTACAGCCTTAGGATGTGACGGTTTTGTTAGATTAGACGCGTCCAAAAAATCTTTGAAGAAGGATTTATTCGGGAATCGGAGAAAAGAAATATATTATACTTGAACCTCTTTTTCAGCTTGTACTTTTGATCTTTTGGAATATTTTTCTCAATGGAATATTTTTAATCATAATTCTTAATGATTAAGACTTATAAACAAAGAATTTAATTTTAATAAAATATTTAAGTCTTAGGGACAAAGCTATTTCGATGTGTTATTTCCGAGGGATCATTTTCTGATTCGGAACTACATAAATATCTCCAATCTTGATCGTGGTATGCAAATGATGGGATATATCAAAGTACAACAACGTGTAGGGATGTATTTCAGCGCTTATCTCGCGAGTTGCATTTTCTCCTTAATTTGTGTTGCTGTGACGATGGCATTCATGTGCGAGCATACATCCCGAATACCTACCTCGAGAGCGGCCCGTGTCAAAATATGCTGGCACTCGAATCAATTGAACAGCGAGAAAAAGCAGCGCGGAGCGCAAACAGCCTCCGGGGTTTCGCTCGCCGATGTTGTCAGCGACGTCAATTTGCACGACGTAGTTGCGTGCGCGTTGCTGCTTTGCCAATTACAAACCGCGACGTACTCGACTTGATCGGTCGAAGGAATCGTCGAGAGAACCGAGAGATCGAGAATAATTCTTGAGAAAGGTAGAGAGAGAAAAAGTAAAAATGAAACGGAAAAGGAAAGAGAAACTCTTCTTAGTCGAGTATTGCGTGATGCATATTCACGAGGAGTTCGCGGAACATCTCCTGTGCACTGGTGCAGAGTTATGCATCACGAGAGACGCTCGACTCTTCATGAAATATTCCGATAAACTCGCAACAGGGAGATTCTTAAAATGCAAATGTGCGAATCTCGAATCTCTCATGTCGTAAAATTTTGCTCAGAGCAATCGATTAACAGCTTTATTCAGGGGAACACAAAATGTTAATGTCACAATACTAATGATAATAAATGTCAGTGTTTGTAGGTACATAATATTACTAATGAATAAGCTATTAATCTGAAGGATCTCGCATTAATTATACGGAAAATTGAACTCCATTGGAAAAACAAGTTAGTTATTTACATATATATAATACAAATCATTACCACTAAATCGGACAATTATAACTAACAATCCTAATCCCAATACTCTTTCACAAACACTAAAAATCAAATAATAAACTATATATTGCTTATTATAATGTAATAAACAAAAGATGTCCTTCACAAGAATATGCGATTAGAAAAACTTTAGACAACCAATGCAGAAGGAGACGTTCTAGAGACTTTCAAAGTCATAGCTAATGCCATTGTTGTATGGATGCGAGGCTTGGGTAATGTGATCATAGGATGCAAGGAAAATCCAAACGGCGGAAATCAAATTTCTGAGAAGAATTAGAGGATGCACAAGAGCGAATCATATGAGAAATGATGCCATTAGATAGGATTTAGGAGTTCACGCCATTGAGGAGAAAATTAAGGAGAATACAGAAAGAGGTAGTACGAACACATATTGATTTGCAGAAGACGCGAGACTGCTAAAAAAGGCATTTAACTATCAACTCCAAGGAAGATGAAATAGATATTGGACGTCCAAAAAAGAGAGCTGTTGAATAGGAATTAATAATCCCTTTAAAAGTTGACAATGATGAATCAAAAATATCATAAAACACAATAATGAATAATTTTTGAGCTAAAGGCCCATATTCAGAACACGCTTTTATCAATAAAAGTGCGCTTTTATCTCTGAAATTCTATAGTATACGTAACTATAGCATATTAGCGCACTAATATCGTAAGGACGTTCTGAATACGGGTCATATAGTATCAAAGATACTCTGCGAGCACAAGTTTTACACATTTGACATACCATAATTCAAAAACCATCCATTATTGAACTTTGTTTATGACATCTTTTGTTCATCACATTAAATTCATCACTGTTAAATTGTTTCATAATGTCAAATTATACTCATTAATATTTTTCACAATAAATTTATTATAATTTTTTAAGATTAAATTTGGGGGGATTATTAATGTTTCAGATGGTGCAGAATCATATTTCTGAAATAAATTTGTTTAAATAAGAATACGTATATATATATTAGTTCAACATTTAACTTTGACCGTCAAAAAAGTGACGCTTCTCGTTAAATAATAATAATATTTAATAGGTTGATTTACAATACATTCTGACAGAAATTAATAATTCTATTCTGTAATTCTCTTTCTTAACGAGTAAGAATATCGTTACAGTCATCAAGAATTACAGAATAAAGTTACAAAAGTAACAAAAATTACCTACTCAAGGAATGAGGTTACCTTTTATTTTTAGTAGTGTATAAACTAGTTTTTACGTAGTAAAAACATTATGTACATATTTGTGTTGGAAACAGTCCACTCAAGTCCTTGTTAAAATTTTATGTTAAATTTTTTACATATATGTATATGTTTGAGTATATAATATAATATGATTATTTCATTTAAATATCTTATCATCATTCATATATCTTGTGTTAAATTGATATTCAATATTTCTCAGGCCCAATTTTTTATTATCTGCTTAACTTATGGTTAAGCTTAATGTAAAGTTTTACCTGCAATGAACTTCACCTACAACATCATCTACATCATTACAGATGAAGCCGACTGAATAAAACATTAAATTAAGTCTATAATCACAATTTAACCAGAAGATAAAAAACAACTTAAACAATATAATTTATAAGCAAGTGAATGAATAGCATAAAAATAATATGTTTTAAAAGGTAAATTTTAAGATAAATGAATAAAATAATTCAGTTTTTTGTGTTAATTTAACATATACCGTAAATATTAATTTTACTGAAAAATATACTTCTACAGTTTGCTTACAAATTGTGACAGTATTACTTTTTTGTATCAATTTTTTTTATATAATATTTGTATTACTTTCTAACATATTTGGCTTGTGTTAAATTAACACAAAAATGTGAGTGAATCATTTGAGAAACGTGAAAGTCTGTGCTAAGAACGATAAACAATTTCGAAATTGAAATCTTCTCTACCATATCTTACAATGTGACGTTCCAGATTAGAGCTGTCACGTCTAGAAGTAAGAATCAGGACAATGTTAAAGCAAAAGGCAACGATACTTATTATTGCAAGCTGCGTATAAGTATCGAAGGATTGTGAATTAAATAAATTGATTTGAAGCTTAACTCATACAAAGAGTCATACATTATAATTTTATTTAATGGAAATAAAAGAAATTAAGAAAAAGGCAAATGTACAGACATTATAAAATAGAAAAATGACATTCTAACCTTTCTTTAATATAATTTAATTTAATAATTGAAAATTTATTACTTTATAGAAATGACTGATTGTTGTATACATGGATGTTAAAAAAAATTAAATCAATTTACCTAATTCATAATCACTCGATATTTGTAAGCAGCTTGCAATAATAAGTATCGTTGCCATTTTGTTTCAGATTAATATTGCCCTAACTCTTACTTCTAGAGACTCTAGTCATAATAACATTTGCTCAGGGTTGAATAGCTAGTTAAAACATTAAAAAAAAGAATTAAAAAGTTAAAAGTAACTTCGTTAAATTAAAATTTAATGCATTTAAAATTAACTAAGTTAAGTTAAAAGTTATTAATTTTTTAACTTTAAGTCATAAGAAATTGACCAATTACAGTCAAATATTCTTCTCACATTCGATTGTAATTGGTCGATTTCTTATGACTTAAGACTTATTAAAAAATAATCACTGATCTTCTCTATGTGCTGATTGTTTTTTTAAAGTTATATAATTTATATAGTTATATCATTATGTGTTATATATTTATATCACATATGAATAAAAAAATTAAAAATTTAATTTACTTAATAATCTATATTGTAATTATTTAATGTCTTAATTTTAAAACAAATTAGGACATTATGATCTAAAAAATAATTTTTTTCAATATTAACTTTTTTTTAACTTAAGTTAATTCAATATTGACTTACGTTAAATTAATTTTATAAAGCCATTAACTTTAACTTCAGTTAAAAAAACATTAATTTACCCAACCCTGCTGATTTGCTTCATATAAAAGCTATGCAATCTGTACTTACAAAATAACAGTCCATAATAGTTTGCACAAAAAAACAATGTGAAGTTCTTAAAATTGAACTTAGACATCTAATTAAAATGTTATTGTTATACGAAATTTATGTGTACGTGATATTGATGTAGTTATATTGATATAGTAATATATAGTGATGTGTCGATACATCTACGTGTAAATGCTATTTACAATATCGTCTTTAAAATCCCGAGAAGATCATTGAATTATTCAAATGCCGAAGTACTCGAAACGCAAGGCAACGCCTTCCGAACTTGCGATAAAGCTGCTCGGACATTTAAAGAGATCCCCTGTGATAATCTTCTAATAACCGATCGTAATATTGAACGGCTATTATCTACTTGTTAGGCCAAGTCCAAGTTTCGCCTCTTTCGCCGAATCGAGATATCCGGATCGCCGCAAGCCGGTTAGAGTGAGTGAACAAGTGAAGACTCTCGGCAATTACGAAGCAAGGCCGGTCGGAATGAAGAGATCATCGAAGACTGCACCGAGGGATGGTACACTAAGGTCAGCAGCAGCCTGAGTCCTCGGGGGAAGTCTCGAAGAGGAATTCTGCATGCCGTAACTTGTCTCGCAAATGCGAAACTTGAAGCGTTGCAAGTAGAACAAAGGAAGAAGAGAGAAA
>Ga0157363_1006502_pt1 | contig 10993 bp, 5 predicted proteins | sample AttsexASBM1_FD_111477 | JGI IMG/M metagenome (GOLD analysis project Ga0157363, IMG submission 111477) | Fungus gardens microbial communities from leaf cutter ant in Ribeirão Preto, State of São Paulo, Brazil - Atta sexdens ASBM1 | ecosystem: Host-associated > Fungi > Mycelium > Unclassified ...
ATATATATATATATATATATATATATATATATACATATATATATATATATATATATGTATATATACATAGATTGATAAGAAAAAAAAATTTTTTTTATTGTTATTGTTTATTGTTATTTATTGGCCTCTCAGCTCAAAATTTCATTTCATATCAAAAGAATACCCCTAAATTTTTATCCAAAAATATTAAGACTTTGAGGTCGCTAGTGAACGATTTTTAAATTAAAATTTTGATTTTCCTTGATACATATTTGATTTGATGCAAAAATAGTTTAATCCGGATATTAAATGTGGTAGTGTATGTTTTTTTAGTCGCTGAACACGATGCAATAATTCATTTAACCCTACACTGAAAGAAAAGATTGGTTGGCTGTATCAATTTAGATAGTAAAATATGGCATTTTTATATGGCAACAGCAATCAGTTTTTGGTTGTAACAGCAAATTTTTAGTTGCGTTAGTCTACCGAAATCATATATTGATATTGCAGATAGATTAATACAACTAAAAATTTATTGCTACAATCAAAAACTGGTTGCTGCAGCCATATAAAAATGCTATGTCATATTTTACTATCTAAATTGTTGCAGCAACCAATTTTTTTATTCAGTGTACGATATATGCCTTAAGAAATATAACCCGAATGTAAAGAAATGATCAAATTTCAAATTTAAGATCGATTTTAGGTTCTTATTGAAATGAGTCATTACTCTCCTCAAATTGTAGATCTATTCATCAGAACAAGATGCAGTTGGAATTTTCCTGGGATCTCCTACAGGGCCCTTAAAAGTTGCATTTAATTCAATTATAAAGGATAGAAACAATTTTTTTACAACTTCTAATATATATCTCTTTGGTTTTGACATCCTGAAATGCCTCAATTTGACAATAAAAAACTCTTTATTAAAAAATAGAGTAAAAATCGTAGAGCTAAATGAATGATTGTATCGTGTTCAGCAATCAAAAAAAACATACAGTACTATATTTGAAATTCGGTTTAAGTCATTTTTGCATTAAATCAAACACGTATTAAGAAAAATCAAAATATAATTTAAGAATTGTTCACTAGCGATCTCTGAATCTTAATATTTTCTGATAAAAATTTAGAGGTGTTCTTTTGAAAGAAAAGCTTTTAAGCTAATAAATCGATTAAAAAAAATATTTTGTTTTTTTCTTATCAGTCTAGTGCATACATGCGTACGTGTGTAATATTAAACGAGCATGCAGCGAGAAAAAAATTTTTGATATTTGTAACTATAATTATATTATTATCATGTATCATATATGCAGAATAAATTAATATTCTAACTATCTTTTCGTATTCATTATAGTTTATTATTTAAACAATTCACTCGTGTACAAGTCGAATGTTAAAAGACTATTGTTCGCACTCATTACAATATTATGTGATATATAATATAATTTACCGAATATGGTATAGAGTATTTAGCATGTTTTATTGACGACAACGCCTAAAGGCGATTAATGCCTTGAGCCATTTGGGATAACGCCTAGAGGTGAAAGAATTTACACTTTGAGTCCCTTTGGTCACTGCAACACAAGCCAAGTTTTGAGTTACAGCCCGTAAACACACCCGTGAACACACGAGGAAAATTCAGATCTCGAAAAAAATGTACGATGTAAACTATGGCTCGATCACCGGTCAAATGATTCATAATTGCTGTTCAACGAACGCGATTCCCCATCATCTAATGTACTTCGAATACCCTTCTAATTAGCGTTTCCACAAATTTACTTGTAGGGGGATCACAGCAATGTGATCGATATTAAAGGTGACCCATGCCGCCTTCCATGCTTATTTTCCGAAATACCGATGCGTTACTCGATATGTGTGCATATGTGTGTATGCGTGTTTGATTCGACTCTTTTATAATGTCATGCTGGTTTATTTTAGAGCTTTACATGACAATTATACTAATGATTTTTATCCATAATTATTATCACTTTAATGATAAATAACTGTATATATAGTTCTAGCATATTTTTATTTTTTATTTATAGATTTTATTCGTAATATATCGTCAATATCGTATATTTGCATTAAGTAATCGAGTTTCATTCTGTTACAATTTTATCTTTTATTTATATTTATTGATACACAAAATTGTATACTCATGCTCCAGATCTGTTTTAAAGAATTACAAAGGTAAATCGCTTCAATAATACATTTACCTCATGATAAATGCTTCAATTGCTTCCGGTGCAACGAGACGTACTCTTTTAGAAGCAGTTGCGCTCGTGTACTGCGCCACGAATTTTTCATGTTCTAGACGCAGAAGAGCTTAATAAGTCTATCTCGAACTCTTGAACGAATCTTTAGTAGAAGTGAAGAGTTCTACCAAAGGTCTTACTTCTCTCGTATCACGAGAAGTGTACGTGAATTATAAATTTCTTTGAGGACAGGAATTTTCTCTGTCAAGTAAAGTATCAAAGCCCGAGGCATAATGGACGTTTTAGTCCAGATATGTAAAGTCTTTAAACTCCAGCAGACGAAAAATATATTTGCGTTCCAGATGTAATGCACATGGTATATAAATTACATACTATGCTTTCTTTTTGAAAATTAAATTATACAAAATGCAATGAGAGAAAAATGTTTAGTATTTGTTATAATCATTACATGATAAAATAATTATAACAATGAGCTCCATTTTTATAATTATTACTATTACATATATTAGTAGTATATCTATAATATAATAATTATACTTATAGTTCTACAAAAAATATGTAATAGTTGGCATCGAAAATGATCATAAATTATAACTAAATTATCATAATTGCAATCATTTTTTCTGTCAGTGCGATTTTAACATACTAATATACGTTTAAAAGGTGAAGTTTATCTTTATAAAATACGTAGTTATAAAAACTATTGAAATATTGATTATATATATATCATGAATTCATCGTATAAAAAAAAAATAAATAGGTTACGCAATGAAAAGATGAAGTGGAAATTCTTGAAAGAAACATTTTTTGTCTTATACTAGAAATTCTCTAATCAAAGTCGCGATACGACAATTTGAGTCGAATGCAGTTTTAACAAAATCGATAATAGAGAGAGAAATATTGGGAGTACAAATTAGTTCGGTTCTATTTCCCTAAAGATGGCTCCAGCTGTTGTGAATGGTTCATAATGACAGCTGATTTTGGCGGTTTCAGAGAGGTTAAACATCTGCTAATAATATTCAGTTTATATCGCTTTGAGTTTCATATAAAAACCTTGATTTTTTACTGTGTTTGAAATGTCGAATTTTGTGTTAACCAAGCAGTATTTGCGGGAAGTTTTGATTTTCTGCTTTAATTGGAAGAAAAGTGCGGCTGAAGTCTATCGATGCTTGTCGAATGTTTATGATAACACTGCTCCAACTGACAAATCATGTAGGGAATGGTTTCGACGTTTCAAGAATGGAGATTTCAGCGTTGAAGACAAGCCTCGCTCTGGACAGCCAAAAAATTTCGAAAAAACAAAGAAGCATTATTCGAAGAAGATCAGAATCAAACGCAAGAGAAGCTTACAGAATCATTGGGGATAACTCAACAAGCCGTTTCTGTACGATTGAGAGCCAATGATTCAAAAACAAGGAAATTGGGTGTCTTATGAACTGAAACCGAGAGATGTTGAAAGGTGATTTTTCACTTACGAACAGCTGATTCAAAGACAACAGAGAAAAGATTTTTTGCATCGGATTGTGGAGATAAAAAGTATTCTACGACAATCCTAAGAAGAAAAAATACTACGCTAAGCCCGGTCAATCGACTTCAACATCAACACGGCCGAATTCATGGTTCGAAGATCATACTCTGGTGGGACCAAAAGGGTCTTGTTTACTATGAGTTGCTGAAACCTGGCGATTCCATTATGGACGTCAGCTACAATTGATTCGTTTGAGCCATGCATTGCGAGAAAAACGGCCAGAATACGAGCAAAGACATGATAAAGTTATTCTTCTTCATGACAATGCTCGGCCTCATGTCGCTAAAGTCGTAAAAAAATATTTAGAAACACTCAAATGGGATGTTTTACCGCACCCGCCGTATTCTCCGGACATTGCTCCTTCTGATTGGTTGTTCCGAAGGATGCAGCAAGTCACCGGTTCACTTCTTTTGCAGAAATCGAAAATTGGCTTCAAAATTGGATCATCTCCAAAGACGAGTCATTTTTTCGAGATGGAAATTCGAAAATTGCCTGAGAGATGGGAAAAAGTAGGCAGCGATGGACAATACTTTAATCTGTACTTTGATCTGTTCATTCATTTTGTTTTAAAATAAATGCGGATCAAACTAATTTGTACTCCCAATATATGTATTAGTATCTAACATTAACATGTGTGTTAAAATTTTTCTATTTAAATTAAATTTTTTCGTTTTATACGGTTAACTCTTTAATTTTTTATGATAATATTTATTGAGCAAAGTAATACAATTTTGTAATAATGTTTTGTATAATATTTTGAAGGAGAATTAAATAATCACTACTTTAGTTGAAAGAGAAAATATTTTTGACTGAATTGTGATATAATAATTTTATTTAAGAGGAATTTAATTTGGATTGGGAATAGAAAAATTCCAGAAATTTGAAAAATCCTTCAATAAGACGTATATTTATTATACATATATTTATTATTGCATAAAAATTAAAGGTAGTATCATTTGGATTAAATAAATAATAATAAAGATATCACTTGAGTTTTATTTTTTATTTTGATAATAGAATTTAATTTGGCGCCACAGTTGTTGATATCAATTCTTTTATACAAATGATACATATCATTAGATTAATATTCATTATTTATTTAATTTGGCATAGTATAAAGAAATAGGATTTAACTTTGCGCTAGTTTTTATCAAATCTTTTAAAGGAATGGTCATTAAAGTATAAGTATACATATCATTAAAGTTAATATTATTTATATAATTTAGTATCCGAATTACACGGAATTTAACTTGACACTAATTGTTGATATCTAATCTTTTTTACAAATGCTACATAAAATTTTGAGGAATTTCACTTGGCCAATTTTGTTGGTATCTTTTATACGAACGATACATATCATTAGAGTTAAGTAAATAACAAGAGATAATGTCATTTGTGTTTTACTTTTTAATTTGATAGAATTTAATTTGATTAGTTAAAATTGTATCTGGGTTTTAATTTTTCATTTGATACATTAATTTTTTTCGAAGAGTAATAATTTTTGACAGAGAATTAAAGTTGCCATTATTTAAATTGGAATAAGAAGACTTTCAATAAGAATATCCTTGAAGAAAAATTAAAACTACTATTAATTGGGTTGGATACTTAGTATTATATACAAAGAGCTGGTTTCAACTCAATTAAGCCGAATCGGTGATTAACTATCAATCATAAGTGATCAATTCTACTAAACAGCAAACACAAACACAATTAGTCAGTTTCAATTAAATAATTAGCGTTGATGAAACCGGCTCAAATGATTCTTTACGAAAAGCATGCATACTTAGAGTTTTTTTACCTTTTTTTAAAAAGATAAGTTTGTATAAATAACAAGAAATAGTATCATTTGTGTTTTACTTTTTAATTTGATAGAACTTAACTTGATTAGTTAAGATTGTATCTGGTTTTAGTTTTTCATTGGATGCATTCACTTTTTTTGAAACTAATAATAACATCTTTCATTAGTTTCTTATACTTTTATATATCGTTGTGTCTTATTCAAATGCATTTATCTATCCTTATCTAATATTGCAGCGCTATCTCTTGCAAAATCAAACACCTAAACACAATTATTGCTTTGTTTATCATGCCGAGTGTTCGTATATACGTCATTTGCAGATCGACAATATTTTTTTAAACTTTTAATCTTAATTTCATAAACTCAGTATTATTTGTGCACGTAATGCGCTAAGTGCTGCACTATCGTTTGGTCTATACGAGCTATAAAACTTTTGTATTAGACTCTGCGCACAATAGAAATAAAGACTAAACAATTTTAACCTATCCAGAAATCGGAATACACGGTTTCTAATAAATTGAAAGCATATATTCTTTATTCCTGATTCTTTATTCCTTTTATTATGCGCAAGGCTGTAAGGAGACATCTATGTTACGTGATAGCTCTACGAATTGAAAAAATGAACTTTTTTTTCCGATTTTAGTATAAAGCTATTGTTGCACTCTTTTGCGTCTACTTTAATCCTGTAATTTTTTATTTCGTTCAATAAATTCGGAGACTTACATCGATTTGCAAAGTCCCCCCAAATTTGGCCACTCCAGCATCTCCTTAATACTGCAAGAATGCTCAATCAAATGCAAAGCCGGAATTACAGCATGCTAACGTCATCGATAACTATGTCCAAATATCGTTGGTATATAAATCCTGAATTAGCCGGAGAGCGCGGTATAAATCCCGAATTAAAGTCAGAGACAAGTAGTCCAGGAACTTTGGAGACTTTGTTCAAGGCGAACGAGAATGGGCGAAAGAAAAATTTGATCGTGGAAACGGTTCCTTGGGCTTCGGCCAAGAGTGTCGCGACGCGACGGTGAAATTCGAATAATTCATAATTTTAATCATCCGACGTAGTAGATGACATATTTTCCTTACGTCGAGTCGAAAAGAATTCAACATTGATAACGCTATATCATTTAGAAAGAAATATGAGAAAGCATATTCCGAGAACATATCAAATTACATTAACTTGTGAATTTACACTTAGATCATTGTCTGAATGTGACTTTATCATTTATCATAGTTTTTTAAGTGCTAAATACAAATCCGTTTTCTAAATTTGGTTATAACATCACAATTTGAGAAAAATAGCGTCAAAGATATAAAAAAATGATAACTTTGAGGACTTTCGTGACGTTAGGCAGTAAAATTTTTTTCTAAATTTTAATACTATATGTATGAAAATATCAATTTTTAACTTCAAAATGTATTTTATTTCGTTTTGATTTAACTTTTATCTTGATAAATCCCATCATGAATAATAGACGCATTACGATTAGTAAGTAGTCACGATCAAGAATAAACTCGCATCTACCTGAAAATGTATCTCTGGAGACAAAACATGCAGCTGTTTTTCCTGTTAACGTTATGTTTGATGTTATCGACAGACTTATTCGTTATCAAAAGATTTTTCAAGCACTATGAAAAACACTGCAGAAAAAGAAAAAAGAATGTTGTCTATCTCTTAGTTGTTTTGTTACATTCCTATCTATTTTTCAGAGTACATATACAAGAGTACGAAAGAGTTGCATAACGCAAAACAAAGAAAAATGGAATAAAAAGAGAATTCTCAGGAAGTAAGCTTGATGAGAGCTTACTTTTCTTGGAAATGCAGGCGGAGAAGAGTTTTATCTCGCGTTTTTTTTTGTGTTATAAGATAACCAATATTATTAAAATTATTATCCTCAAAAAACTTGTACTAATTCGAGAAAAATATTATAAAGTATAAAATATAAAATATAATATTAAAAAGTTTTATATATAATTATATATGTACAATATTTATATTATACATACATATAAATATTATGTAGTGTATAGATATAAAATTGAGAAATTATTACATAAATTTATGATAAATACTCAACATCAACAAATCAGCTTTAAAAATAAAAAATTGGTCTAACATAGTATTAGGTGTTAATGCAATGTTGTATATATAGGATGTCCAGTAATTTTTGACAAAGCGCTCGTGTGTAGATTAGGGCGGATTAAACTGAATCAAGAGTCCTCTACCATTTTATAATTTTCGCAATAGTTAACGAGATATTAATTACTAAAAATTGCCGAATTTTCTTCAATCATTTTTTATCAATTTTTTAATATTATATTTTCTTATTTTTATCAACATAAGAAAATACGGTATTAAAAAATTCTGAAAAAATTCTAAAAAAATTTTCAAAATTTTATGAGAAGAAAATAAACAATTGTCTCTTGCTGTTTTTCTGTAAAGTTGACAATATTTGAGTAAAAAATTATTTAAGACCAAAATTCAGCGATTTTTATTAATTAATATCTTGTTAATTATTGCGACAATTGCAAAATAGTAGACTTTTCGACTCAGTCCGTTTTATTTACGCACAAGCGCTTTGTCAAAACTTATCAGACATCTTGTACGCGTGCGTGCGTGCGTGTGTGTATGTGTGTGTATAAACTTAATATTAACACATTGACTTATTGTTTCAATTACTGATTATATCCTGGTTTATCAATTGCAGTTGAAGTATATGTACAATAACTTTATTTATTAACACACACTTTAATATAGTTCTATTAAAATAAGGATTGTATATACTAATAATTTTGAATATAACGATCATTTATTCATTGTTATTTCAATTTTTATATCTATTTTATATCTATTTTATTAATTTGATAACAGAATGTGTGTTTTTATTTAATGACTCGTTCAATATTTTTATCATTATGGACTTATTGCAACTATTATAATGGAAGAATATAACCGATAATATTACTAGAAAAGCATTGCATTATGTAGAAGGTAGATAGAATAAATACTATCAACTTTTTGCGTAATTATAAATTGTATAATTTTAACCGTTTTATTAATTTTGTCAAATTTTCGTTTAATTTCTTTACACTTTTTTACACAGGATGACTAATAATAAGGTCGAAACATATGTTCTAAGAATTGAAATACATAAAGATCTGGCTTGTAACTCCTTCTTGTTATTTATTGTTTAATATTAACACCTCAAAAAAATTGTATATATTATATATCTTGAAAGATTATAACTCTTATCTTCTCTTTTCAGTAAAATTAGAGATCTATTCTTTATATTATTTTTTGTATAAAAATGCGAATAAAACAGTGTGGGATAATTAATGATAACATAATTAATGCAATCATTACTTTTATTCTAAATTATTTTTAACTTTTTTAAAAATTTTTGCTAATACATTGTTGTCGAAAAGAGCAAAACAGAAAAATTTTTTCATACTTTAACAATTATTATCCTATTGGAACACTAATGATACAAAAAGCGCAACTAACATATACTATAGCTTGCTAGTATCCAACTAAGGGTTCCTCTAATGGTACAAGAAACAGCTGTCTTCATAATATTCCTTTTGTGTCATCATGGTCGGACTCGTCTATATGAGGTCCTTTATGCGGTCCTATACTGCACCTGATATTGTTAAAAATAAAAGTAAAATATTCTTTCACGTCGCAAACATTTCATTTAAAATATTTTCTGCACGATAATGAAAACATCAAGAAATGTCACAATCTATACAATCTTTCCATTAAAAAATACTTATCTTTTAACGTGCGTGTGCGCGCGCGCGGGAAAGACATATTATTTCTAAAATTTATTATGCATTAAAGATAATAAATAAAAAGCTATTGCTTTTAACTCATATACTGTTAAATTCAATTAATATAATATCAAATTATAACCAATTTAAATTATTTTGAATCATTTTCATCGCCACTGCTCAATATGCCGTTAATTTAATTAGAATAATGCGTTAACAAATCAACTCAAGAAAATGTATTAAATTTAATTTAAATCTAGTTTACTATTTTTACTAAGTGTGTATATTATATGTGAATATTATTTACTTTAAAACTAAGGTTATTTAATTTAAAACAAAAATGGATTAAGGGAATACGAAGTGATGGCCGAACTTAAACGATGTCAACAAACATTTTTAGTTCCAAATTAAAAAAGTCAATAATAGTGACATCTTTAATTCATTTCTTTCTGTCTCATTACATTATCGTTCTGTCTCATTCAAACGTATACATCTATCCTTATCTAACATATTGCAATGCCATTTCTTGTAAAATCAAATATCTACTGTCATACATAATTACTGCTTTGTTTATTATTCCGAGTCTTCGCTCATCATTATACACATAATCTGCAGATTGACATAAATCTTTCTTCTTAAGCTTTTTATCTTAGTTTCATAAACTCAATACCGTTTGTAAAATACTGAGTGCTAAATTATTGTTTTGTTAATATAAACTATAAAACGTTTACATTAAGAAAATATTCAGAGAAGACCGGGGCAAGTTGTTACACGAGATAAATTGTTGCAGTTAGTTTTTTTAATTGTCACAAGCGGCACCATATTTTTATGAATTTTTATATGTGATTCTTATGATACTCTACAACTTCACTTAGTTTAGCCGCCATATTTAAACTTTAGAAGACTACGTATGTTTTCATGATTTTTACTATTAAAAGTAAATATTTTATTTTGTAAATTGCTTGTGTTATTGTATAAGTTAGAGGTATGTGATTAAATTTTGTATATTTCTTTTATATACATTTGATTATAATAACACATTTTATTTGACTCGATATATGTACTGATCTTCGATTTGTATTTTTTCGAATTGAAAATAGAAAATTGGGGCAAATTATTATACATTTCGGGGCAGATTGTTACAGATAACTTATCCACCATTTTTTTTTCTCCTACAGAATGATATTAATCACAGATTTTATAAATAGCCTGCCTAGTTTATTTCCATGTTCGAAAACAACACTGTGTAGCGCCATATATGTGTTTACACCACTCTCCCATGTATAAATTACATGGATAATAACAAGTGTTTTCATATAAATTTATGCGATACTCACAGACGGACGCACACATATGTGTGAACTGAAACAGCTCGAAATTAAGTTCATTTCTTTCTATCCATATTGAGCAATCTAGTTATAAAAGTCTGTAGAACGATGCGATCTTAAAAAAAAAAAATAAACAATGAATATGTAAATGTACAATAGAAACGTACGCGACAGCGGCAAAGGAAATTAAAGACGACCTGTCTGAGAAAAGTAGCAAATGCATATATTAGGTGTACAACTTTGCTTCCGCCGTTTTCCTATAGATAACTTTAGCGGTAAGTGGTGGTCGAAATAAATAGATCATAGACGTCATACAATAAACTTGGGCATCTGTCAACATAACCCCATAGAAACATTAGTCGATTTGTGTCTG
>Ga0157363_1006503_pt1 | contig 10993 bp, 3 predicted proteins | sample AttsexASBM1_FD_111477 | JGI IMG/M metagenome (GOLD analysis project Ga0157363, IMG submission 111477) | Fungus gardens microbial communities from leaf cutter ant in Ribeirão Preto, State of São Paulo, Brazil - Atta sexdens ASBM1 | ecosystem: Host-associated > Fungi > Mycelium > Unclassified ...
CTTCTCTCTTTCATACCACCATCTCACATGGTAGTGCCTAGCAGAGAAATTGCAAATATAAATCTTTCTTACTACAATTCAGCTATGTCTAACTTAATGGAGGTCAATCCCATCTCAGAAGATATTAATGTAGACGAGCCAAGAGGCAGATCCTTGTCATTGAGCCCAAATGTTTCAAGAGGAATGTCGACTCATCCAGACATCTTGTCCACCCCTTATGTCAACAGAATAGAGGCACAAAACAATGATCCCTCCTAGTTCAATCAAACTGAGCAAGATGATTTTCAACTGTCCTATGCAACTCCTAAGAAAGAAACACCCAACAACCAGGATGAGGCCAATGGTACTAGTAATGCACCTGTTGGAAGAAACAGAGTGCACAGCAGCATGGTGCAGTGTGGACAACTGGCAACCACTTACCTGTGGTGTATACTTCTATAGGAAGCTAAAATAGAGCAATGAAGAGAGACAAGGTATTGTCAGAGGCAAACATAACTATGTAAAATTTTTCTATTGACTACTTAATTAAGACTATGTGCTTACTAAGCAGAGTGCTTTGCAACAGCACTTACCACACATTCATAATATAAATATAGATCAGCCTTATAGTCTTAATTTGACTTCTATTTCTTATTTGAAAGCTCAACCAGTATTCTAACCCCATTTCTATTTTTGGAACTACAGAAACCATATCAGATGATTTGAAAAATATCAAAGTCTCACTTCATCATATTACTGATTTTATAAAAATTGAAAATTGAAAAACAATAGAAAGAAAAATATTCTTAGTCTCATCTATCTATAGAAGTGGATAGGATGCTTTAAAGATAAACAACAATAATGTTTCTTTCTATACTAAAGTCTCTAATCAATTTGTCAAGAAAACTATGATATCTAAATCTGAAAAAAAATCTGATAAAGTTCTGACACCAAAGCCAGTCAAATTCTTGAATTTACTACCTTATTCTATTTCTTCTAGATCTTCTAAAGAGGAACTTGACAAGTCAAAATTCTATGGGAAAAATCACCAAAAACCCAACAAACAATCTGACAGAAAAAAAAGACAGTCTTACGCTGAAGCATTATTTGGAAATATTAAGAAGATCTTAAAGATCAAAGACAACTATTCTAATCTTCTATCTAAAAAGATTGAAAACATTCATAATGTTATTAGTAGCATAGTCAAACCTAAGCCATGCATTAATATAACTACTAAAAGTCCTTTACATAAACAAATCATTGCTCTTATGAGTAGTGAGAATATTAGCAAGTTCATGGCTTTATACAGGCAATCATATCACTAACTTGAATTATGCTCTCCAGGATATCAAATCTAATCCTTCTAATTGATTTTATTTGTAGCAATCACCATAGTCTCATTGTTATATCAAACAAAGTTGTATCTTCTTCCAAACTTAGTATGGTAGAAAATTACATTAAGAACACTTACTCTATGAACTCAAATGATGTCCAAACTGCTCAACTTCCTTAGTCTAAATTATATCTAAAAGTTTTAACTATCTTCTATTTCATCAAAGACACTAACATGCCTATCAATTTAAGTATGATTGAAACAATTATTAAGTCCACTCATATTTTTGACAATATTTGTATTGCTTCTAAACTTTATATAGTCAAAGTTTTCCCTAAATTGAATATAGCTATTTGCTGGATTAATATCTGGAATTTTCAAAGCAGCTCATCTATCAAAATGCTTATTAACTGATCCTTTAATGTGGAAAGCTACATTGCTATTATTTAAGATACAAATATGAATTCTGGTGTTTTCCAGTGCAAGAACTACTAGAAGTGAAAACACATAACTTTCTCTTATTGAGCTCAGAGCTCTTGATGTGTTAGATATAATAGATCTTATAAGATCAAATACTATTGCTACTTTGTCTGATACTATAAGGTAAATTTCAAGATCAATCCTCTATATCTTGAAACAAAACAGAATAAATCCTACTCTTACTCTTTTAAATTGTAAAAGTAACCATCAAGCTGACTCCAACTCTTGTCTACTTTGGAAGTATCACTTTAATAAGAAGTAGCATATAAAAAAATATCAGGAACAAGTCAATTTGCTCAGCCATAAGTGGTATTCAAGCATGATTTTAAAAAATCTCAAGATCTTTTTGCAAAATATTTGTAAGAATAAGATTCTTATAGATAGCATTTTAGAAACAAATAAAGACTTCAATATTATTTTCATTCAAAAATCCCTTTGAATGTTTATTCACACTATAGTAAGTTTCTTTCATGAAAATAGCAATAGTTTAGTTGGAGCATCCAACCATTCCAACTAGATTACCTTTTTTAAATCTTTAAATAATAACAATGAACATCCTCACATTATTTTGTATATTAACACATATCTTTCTTATATGTGTTTCACTTTAAGAAAGGACATTTTAAATCATAGGAATATTTATTGCTTTTTTTCTTTAACAGTAGTGATATCTTTTTTATAATTAACTTATACTTTGATGATTATCAATTAGCTTTTTTATTTAATTCACACTGACTCTTTACTTGAAATTACGGACTCTTTTGATCTTAATTTTTCTTGTCTTATCTAACAGATCCCTATATACTACTCTGATAATATTAATGATACAAATTTAGTTATTAATCTCTTCTTTCTTTAACTCAACTCCACTGAAATTAATAATCACTCTATTCTCTCTGATTTACAATATCTATTAGATTATGCTTCTCTTATTGTTGATATTTCTATCACTGAAGAATTCATTCAAGACAAAAGATACACTATTGTAAAGAATAGTAAAGAAGAGAAAGAATTTATCTTTGAACTCATAAAGGGCATTAGAAGTATTGATATATTAATGATTCATGACAAGAATTCCTTTGAAGTCATTATTTAAGAATATACAAAAATATTAGAATTAATCTAATATAATTAATTATAGGTTGTTAATATTATTAGATGCTCCAAGGATTAATGAAATGAGGAATGTCAAGAAAAACTTACAGCTTATAGATCATCTAGAAAAATCAAGAACTAGAAGACTTTCAAACAATTCAACTAAATGCTTATTTTTTAATAATAAAATTCAAAAAATTGTGTTCACAAATTAAAAATCTTAGGATCTCATAAACTAGATTAAAAAATACAAATTACTAGCTATTGAAACATTACAATATAATGGTCAACTATGTACTGAGATTGACAATTGACAATTTCTAGCAAGCCTTATATTGAATATTTAACTCAGCTTAAAATTAACAAGTCAATATGAATTATTTTGGACAAAATTCCTTCAAAACACTCTTTATATTAGCCTTCTTTGTCAAATGAGAAGTTTATAAGTGCCATCAATAAGTGCAATAATTTGTTTACTTCTAGTTCTGACAAAGTTTTATAAAAACATCTCAAAGCTGTTATCAAAGATATTAAATGTTTAAAGAATATTATTGATATTGCTAACATATGTATCAACCTAGTTCATTGGTCATCACACTTCAAAACATCATCATTGGTTATCATTTCTAAGCCTAATAAGACATCTTATAATTTTCTAAAATCCTATTATCCTATTGTCCTTTTGAACATCTTAGGAAAACTGATAAAAAAGTCATTGGTGAAAGACTCCAATTCCAATTGATATTCAAGAATTTCATTTATTTGATTCAACTTAGAGATCTTAAACAATACTCAACTATAGATGTGAATGTTTTTCTTATCCATCTTATTTGTTTAGACTAGGTTGAAAATTTACTTACTAGTATTCTGGCTTTCAATATAACCTAGTTCTTTCCATTCTTAAACTACTAACTTTTACTTCAAATTATAGACAAAGCTGGTTTTGACCCTAAAATTTCTCTGTTCTTTTTTGATTATTTAATGGATAGAAAAACATAATATTTATGAAACAATTTTAATTTTTTTTTCAATGTTAATATAAGTGTAGAACAAGGTTTTACTCTATCTCTGATTCTATTTGTTCTCTATTTTTTATATTTTTGAAAAAAGAGCAAAAAATTTCAAAATTTCAATTTTATCTCTTTTATTTGTTAACAATAATGTCATAAACTTCATTTAGCTTGTATCTTCACAACTAGTAAATCAATTTTCACAAACTAAGCTGTACTAGAAAGCCCTAAATGATAGCTATCTGCACATATGTGGGATATATAAAAGTGACAATAAATAAGTAAGATATTAGGTCATCAGTAACTGTAAAAGCTTTATTGGCTAATATTTTATGAATGGCTGGATAAATTCATATAATTGAAAGTGTTTATTAAACAGTCTCTAATAATATATGATATATTATATAAAAATCAGTATTCATAGAGATATAAGTATATCAATGTAGTGATATAATTAGTTATCTTTTAAAATTAGCCTAATATCTGCTATAATAGATAATAGCCCCATCAAGTATAAGTTTTGATTATATGATGAAAACAACTTGCATATAAACCATTACTATTTTATATAAATACTTCTATATCTAAGAATTAAATCTCAGACTCAACAATATCAATTTTTATTATTTATTATTAATATCTGTATTGATCTTAATTATTATTATTATTATTATTGAACTTCTAAATTACTTCTAAACCTCTAAGAGTATATCTAAGGTTCAAATATCCTAAATAAGTAAGTAATTTATTTTATAATAGATAGACTTTTTATATTTCAAGAAAAATTATTTGAAAAAACAAACTCTCATCTTTTTTGTAGTTACAATATAATTTTGTTTTTGTTCAAATAATATGGACTTATTATAAAATATGAGAAATCTTTTATTTTTCTAGATTACACAGACTTTTTAATTCTTCTTCTTTAAACTTCAGTTATTTTGAAGGTTTCATACTCTAACCCAAGGATACCTAGTAATATCTATGTTTTATATTTAACAAAAAGCTTTTTTTTGATAATATATCAAATTTTATGCCAACAAAGCTTTGTTAACAGTTAAATACATAAAAATACTAGAAAATTCCACTTGAGAACTACTCTTTTGTCAAAAATGTCTTTTTTATAGAATATATATTTTTCTTATTACTCTATATAGCTTTTCTTTATGGCACTTCAACAAAGTACTTCTTTTTTTATATTTTTAAAGAATTTAATAAAATATAATAAAAGAGTTGTTTTATAGATTATAGATACTTTTCAAATCTTTTCTACTTTGAAAATTAAAGCTATTACTGGCTTAATTTCTATTCATTTATATTTTCAGAAACTTAGTGAACAATATTAACTCAGAATGTCTACTCTTCTAAGCAATCATACCATTAAATCTCTTTTAGAAAACAGATTTATCATTAATTTCTTTTATTATTATCTTTCTTTAAAGAGCATGACTTCTAAATAATATTTTAAAATTAAAAGTTCTGTTGTAAATACTAACAATTATCTTAATGGAATATTTTTAGTATTTAATTCTCTCAATAGCAAATTTTCTCTAGATTTCAATTAGTTGATAATTTTTTTAGTTGTTTTTTCTTTTACAAAGTAAATTGCAAAGATAAAAAGAGCAAGACTGTTTACTTTTACAAACTCAATGACATTGTTTTTAATATTTTGTCCAATTTCAATTCAGTTATAGTTGTTTTTGATACTAATATCAAGAATAATATTACTACATTTATTCCATTACATATATTTATTTGCATTTGAATCTTATTAAGAAGACTTCTTTATATTATACTATTGGTATTATATTTACTGAAGCTGAACTATTTGTTATTAGGTATAGTATAAATTAAGCTATCTAGATTTAAGAGATCTTTTATATTGTTATCATTACAAACTCATATTATGTGGTATATTAAATTTTTAACTTATCTATTTATCTATTTTAACAATAGATAATTGCTATATTGAAAGATCTTTCAAACTTCATTAAATTCTGAGATTGCCCAAATAACATCAAATAGCTTCTTCACTTAGTAATTAATAAGGAAATAAAGAAATTCAATCTTATATTTTTACTTCTATACAAAACATCTTGAGATTTTGATAAAAGAATAAATATGATAGTATTATTAGAAACTGGCATATGATCTTTCAGATATCTGACTACAAAAACAAATAATTTCTCAAATTTCTTATCAAATCTTTGTATACTAAGAATGGTTTATGGTTTAAATACTTTGGTCATTCAAATTTATTATACATGAGAGCCATCAAAGCTATCACCAATCATACTTCAATAGAAAAGTATTATCTTTGTTTCTTCTCTAAAAAAAACTTTAATTATTTATATAAATTGAATCCAAACACTATATCCTTTATAAATATAGGAGATTTAACAATTATTGGAATATAATGGAGAATACTATTAGTTAGTTTATATCTTCTCTCAAATTCAATCCAAATGCTTTTTTCTTTAAAGAAAGTATTACATAGTAAAGTAGTTTTTTACATGTTTAATAGTTTTTTCTATTTCTATTTCTATTTCTATTTTTCTATATTTTCCTGTTGTTCTTTTCTTATGTAATATAGTTACAAAGTAGCTATTACAGTTTGCCCTTGTGCTTTATATAACAAATTATTAATTTTTAAAAAACTATAAGTATAGACTTTATTATAGAACTTCTAAAATTTCTGAGACTTCTAAGATTTCTGTTTTCTAATTATCATAGACTAACTTCCAAGACTTCCAAGACTTCTGGTTAGAATTTTAACATTATCTAAGTATACTTCTATATCTATCATGTTATAACTCAAGCCCTTAGTGCTGGACAGAAGAAGAATCTTATATAAGGTTTACACAAGAGAACTCAATAGAGAACTCTGTATAAGATTATCTATCTTATATACTAATACCTAATCATCCATGCAGGCTATTTATAGCCTACCCTAAATGACTATATGTATGCCTTAAGGTCAACATGTATCATCATCTATTGTATGATATCATCTCTTTTAGAATATTCTATATCTTTCTATGTATCATGTGACTTGTGATTGTGTTGTCTGATATAACTTGCTATGTGACAGCATGATCTTATCACTCTAACCCTAACCCTAGTTCTAAAAATAGAATAAAGAGAGTAAATCAAGAAGAAAAATAAAAATAAGAAAAGTTAAGTCTACTTCTTGTATTTTTAATATATCATTGTTCACATATAAATTAATTTTTTGTATTTTATCTCCTGGCAACTTATTATCTAGACTTTTAGTCATCTTGTATCCTAAAAACTATTTCTATAACATCTTCTCTCCTACATTATTATTTTTTAACCATAGTTTCAACTACAGACTCAGTATATAAGACTAAGTAGATACTCTATAATCTTTATCTAAGAATTTAATTTCTAGTAACCACTTAGAAATTTTATAACTCCTTCTTTTACTTTTCTAACCAAACTATTAGTTAGTCTTTCTTAAAACCTCATATTACTAGCTAAAGTATAATATTGCAAAGTAAAGTTTCTATTTTTATCTCTAATTTACTCTTATTTCTGATCTATTACTATTTTCTGATTTATATTCTCTTTAGAGCCAGACTACTAAATAACATTTGAACTACTGTTATATATTTTTTACAATTGTTTAAACTTCGACTATATAGTTTATATTTTTTCTATATCTTTATTTATAAAAGAATCTCAGAGTAAGATAACAAGCTTCAGTTGTTTACATATATTTGTGCTCAGACTAAAGTAAGTTTACTAGACTTATATTATAGTATGCTTAAACTCTTATATTTTATTTTGATTTTCTTTTCTTTTTATTTATTTTTTATAATTTGATTTCTTTTTTCTTTCTTTTTCTTTTTCTTTGATTTTTTAGATGATAAAGAGGTATATGATTGTGATTACATAACATATTGCAAGATGTAATATTATAGATCTAGAATATAAAAGAAGAAACTAGAAAGATAATGTTAAAATACATATCAATAGTATGTTTATCTTATAGTATATATATATAGTATACTTATAGACAATATATATAGACTTTAGAGTAAAGTTATTTACTATTAGTACAGACCATAAACTTATAGTTGACATGATATAAGAATACATTGGAGACTTTTTATTAAGTTTTCTTGTAATTTTCATGAGATTCTTATTTGTAAAACTACTTAGTATACCAATAATTATCTTGGTTAGTAGTTGTTATAACAACTTATTCAGTAAAGGACTTAGACTGATAGTAGTATTTAGTATATATCTCTAATAGGTATAAAATAAAATCATTTATATACTTTTATATTTAGACTAAATATATATAGGTATAACATATAAGTTGAGACCAAGATCATCATTTAAAATCACATTGTCGATCTACAAATAAGCTTTCAAGCTTGATTCACAACCTAAGTACTTATTCAATCTCATAGATTTTCATATATATTTTCAGATAAATTTTTATACTTGATCTAACCTTTTTTTTATATAACTGATTGTAGATATCTACTTAAAGTAAGTTCCACTTGTTTTGATACTACCCTTTTTGATACTTTCTTAACATTAATCTTAGTATTTCCTTAGTTATTTTCTACACTACTATTTTTTTTAGCTATGATTTTGATTTATAGAACTTAGTATTTAAGATCAAGTAGAAATTCTGTAATTCTCCAGTCTAGAAATCAAATCTAAGTGATATCTTAAATTAAGAATTTAAGTTATAACAAACCTACTCTAACCTAAGCCAACTACTTCTTTCTTAGTTTCCTATCTAAAATTACAGCTATATGTTAAATAACAATACAATATATAAGTTGAGATTAAGGTCATTATCTATGATTTCATTATAAGTTTGCAAATAAGTATTCTAACTTGATCTATAACTTGGGTATTTCACCCACTTTTATAAATAACTACATCTATTTTTATATAGGTTTACATATTTAATTCAACTCTCTTTTATATAAATAACCATGAATATTTACTTGAAGTGAGAACTGTACTTGATATCTGTGGGATTTGAACATAGTAATAATAGTAGTAAACTCTGTGTTCAAAAGAATATATTTCATTCCAATTTATATAACTATCACTATAGAATTATTACATTCTGATCCAGTCATATCTATACTAATCTATAAATAATATCTGCTTTCCTATCTACACTCCTAATTATCTAGTACAGATCAACTTTATATATTTCACATTAATTACTTTTGAGATATTCTTACTAAATTTCCTAGTAACTTTCTAAATCTCTATTTCTATATCTAAAAACTACTCAAATCCAGAATAAATCACTTACAGTCTTTATTTCTCTAAATATTATCTTAAACAAAGTACTTAGTATATAAGTTAAATAGTTATACTGTAAACTTTATTTTAAAAATCACTTAAAACACTATCTTTTAGTATTGATAGTAATATATCTTTTTATTCTTGAAATAAAATAACCTTCTCCAACCTTTCTAAGTATATTCTATATACTTTCCATAAGACTAATATATTGTTACTATATTATATGATATTACTTATTTATCAGAGTTCAAGATAGTAGACTCTAAATATTTTCTTTTCTTATTTTTTATTTTCATTTATTTTTTGAGGACTTAGAGTTAGAGTTAACATGATATCACAGTCACATGATCATATGTCACATAGAAGAATATAGAAGATTCTAGAAGGATAATATCATATAGTATATTTAACATATGTTAACCTTAAGACAAATACATAACTATTTAGGGTAGACTAGAAGTAGTTAGTATGAATCATGAAGTTTTAGTATATAAGATAGACAATCCTATACAGAGTTCTCTATTGAGTTCTCTTATATTAACCCAATACAAGATTTTATTCATTAACCTACTCTAAGATCTTTAAGTTATAACATTATTCTAAAACCTTCTGTAACCTTTTTTATATAATCTGTGACTGTGACAAATATCATGCTATATGACTTATGTGGCCATCACATCCTTTGTCTAAGTTTATAATAAAGACAAAGTAAAACTAAAAACCAAAAATAAAAGAAAAGAAAAATTGAAAATAAAAATAAAATAAAATAAAATAAAAACCAAGTCTATTGTTCTTAACTCTGACACTATTTTGTTATATTTAAAGACCCAATACTTAGTAAATACTCAAACCTTTTTCTAAATTCTATTTTTATAAATGAATAAAAAGAGTATAAAATTAAGAAAATTCCGGATAGCTACTGGTACTGCAAAAACTACTAATATCTAGTCAAGTAGAAAGACTTTTGTTTGAAAAAGAACTTTGAAAAATATCTTAGATATATTTATATTAGATATAGTAGTAAAGTTTGTCACAAACTTTATTTAGTTTGTATCTCTACAACCAGTAGACTGATTTTCACAAACTAAGTTATGCTGTAAAGCCCAAAATGAGGGTTACCTATACATATATGGGATGTACAAAATATTACAAACTTAAGACCTTAGAGTTAATCAAGAGAATGAACCTTGTATTAGGATTAATACAAGAGAACTCAATAGAGAACTCTGTACAAAATAGTCTACCTTATATACTAAAACCTCATAGTCCATGCTAACTACTTCTAGCCTACCCTAAATAGCCATGTGTTTGCCTTAAGATCAATACATATTGTATGATATTATCTTTCCAGAACCTTTTATGTCCTTCTATATGTCTCATGACTTGTGATTGTGTCATCTGATGTGACTGATGTGTGACAACATGATCTTGTCACTCTAACCCTAACCCTAAGTTCTAAAAATTGGAGAATAAATTAAAATAAAAATGAAAATAGAAAAAAAAGGCAAATAAATGAAGTTTACTGCTTTTATATCTGATACAAAAGTAATAACAAACAACTGAGATATCAAATCATTAGTAACTATAAGATCTTTATTTGCTAATATCTCATGAATGGCTAAATGGATTTGCATGATCAAACTTGTATTGAAAAATTCTTATCAAACTATTTCTAATGATATATAGTATATCTCATAACAATAAGTATTCATAGAGATATAAGTATATTAATGGAGTAATATAATTAGTTATCTTCTAAAATTAGCCTAACAGCTACTATGACAGATGATAGCTC
>Ga0157363_1006504_pt1 | contig 10991 bp, 7 predicted proteins | sample AttsexASBM1_FD_111477 | JGI IMG/M metagenome (GOLD analysis project Ga0157363, IMG submission 111477) | Fungus gardens microbial communities from leaf cutter ant in Ribeirão Preto, State of São Paulo, Brazil - Atta sexdens ASBM1 | ecosystem: Host-associated > Fungi > Mycelium > Unclassified ...
ATATTGAAGCAAAAAATTAAAACCTCCCGCAAATGACGAGAATTTGGCTCGTAAACTGACATTTTCAATCGAGAATAACTTTATGATGCAGACACAAATCGACTAATGCTTCTATAGGGTTATGTTGACAGATGCCCAAGTTTATTGTACGACGTCTATGATCTATTTATTTCGACCACCACTTATCGCTAAAGCCATTTATAGGAAAATGGCGGAAGCAAAGTTGTATACCTAATTAAAGATAAAAATTCACTCTTTCGACTACTAAACCGCACATTTGTATGATTTTTATTTCACACCATAGATCTTTGTAAAATTTGTATAAAATTTTCAGATTTTATGAATATTCATTTGTATCCGTTGTGTATTTTCATAAAAAATCAATCAGATTGAAATATAAGTTACCAATTTTGAAAATAGAGATGTCAACTTTTAAAATGCTTTTCGAAAAATTTCTCGTTATAGCCTTTTTACGAAGTTACTCTATCTTGAAATTATAAAAAGATCATTTAGAATTAGCGTTAAAAAAAGCCAAATTCAAAATTTACATATATATCTGCGAAAAATGATTACGAAATGTTCAAGAAAGCGGTATAAAGTTAAAACCATTTCAAATGTTTTAAATCATTTCTATATAAACATTTCTATATAAAAATTTTATTACAAAAAAACCGCGTAATTTGAAATGGATTTTGCAAAATTTCAAAATAAATTTCAATTTTGATGACGTGCACGGAATAAAAAATCTCCTTAGTTCTGTGCCCTGAAAAAAGTTCTCATATCCTCTCTCAAGTTTCTATCTGATTATACTCAAATATCAACTGGATGACAGAAAAGAGCCACATTGCTTTTTGCACGATGGCTAGCTTCATGGCATCATGACTTCTGATTGATTGAATAAATTGACTATTGCGCATCTTTGAAATTGGTTTACCTTGTCTTCTTCCATCATGGATTCGTCATTGTTCTCTAAAAAATACAGCATCGGATGGTTTCTCAAACGAGTAACAACATTTCCATAATAACATTTTACACGCAGTTGAATTGCAACGAAGCATTATAACGATGATTGTGTTTCGTCAAACGATACAATAATAAATGAGTTATCGTCAAAAGCGTGCAATGATGATCAATGATAACGACATTGACAGCTGGAAAACGGGATTCGATTCTAATGAATTTGTTCGAAAGAGATTTGGTCTCGTCGATCATGTCGATTCCGGCGAAGATGTAACTTTGATGCGAGTGAAAAACTCGAGTTCCAGTTCCGAGATCCGTTATATCAATCCTGCCATTTATACAGAATCCATCAATGAAGAAGGATCTAAGAGCGATCGTGAACAGGAAGGTTGCTGTCAAATCTAAATTAGAAGATCGATGAAACCCAAGCAGAACAACAAGTCAAAATGACATTAAAATGAATCGGTAATGATTGAAAAATAATTTTTAATGATCATTTTAAAGTCATTTTGACATAATTTTGATATTATAATGACTTGTTGTTCTGCTTGGAAACTCAACCTTTTAGATCCTTTTTGAATAAAATTTTAAAAATTAAAATAATTTCTAATCAAATCAGATAAATAGTAAGTAAAAGAATAGTAAAAGTAGTTAAAGAGAAAAAAGAATCTTTAGCAGAACATAAAGTCAAAATGACTAAAAAATTAATAAAAATCATTTTTTAATCAATAATAATGCATTTTAACATCATTTTGACATTATCATGACTTTTCTTTTTTTCTATTTGACAATTGCAAAACCAGAATTAATATAGAACAGCTTTATTATAATCAGTAAATATTTTAATAGGAATATTCTCCTTCTTTTAGGGATTCATATTTCTTCGCAATTGAATTCCTGTAGCATACTTTGCGAGTTCATTTCTTTGTAGGATATTGTAACGGAAACTCAATTGACACAAATCGTTATGATGCTTCGACAATCGACCTATTATCTGTCGTCGCAAAGGATACAACGAGCACTGATTACATAAATGAACATCTGGGACAGAATACCTACAGGTGTTATTCAACATCTTTTCTAGATACTACGTTGCCTCTTGAATTGTCCACTACTCAATCCACAATCTCGTCTGGAAGAAATACACGAATGGAGCGACGATGCAAGATTGATAGCATCTGTGTTGATCAAAATAAAGTGAACATTGATCAGAACATTGAGACGACAAAACATGACAAGTATGTTGTTTCACAATACAATTTTTATTTAATCATTGAAGTATATATGTGAGAGTATGATGTCGCAGGTATGATGTCCTAGACGGTCGCCAGATCGCACGAATTTCCACGACGTCGGTTGACTCAAGTATCAGCAATCATCATCAGATGTCAGACATTGATAGAAGAAGCGCCCATTCAGAATGGATGCGCAAGAAACATGAGGCCGCACAGCGGACGAGAGAGAAAAAGGAACTCGCTTTGAAGAAGCGACAGGAGGAAGAAGAGAGGGAAGTGCAAAAAAAGGAAGAAAAGGCGCGTCTAGAAAGGGAAAATTTTCTCAAGTGGATCGAAAGGAAAAGGCAGCAGGAACTGGACAGAAGAGCGATGCTCGAGAATGAGTTAGAATTGCAGAAGCATTTGAAGGAGATTGAAGATAATCTTGCCGGTGCAAAATCCACTTATCTTCGTCGGTGGTTTCATAAGAAGAAGGAGGAAGAGAAGGGTACGATACGTCGCTTGCTTCGATGCTATGCTTACATCGTGCACTTGATATACATATAACTAATAACTTTTTATTAAATTCTTTTAATTTCAGCAATGTATTCAAAGAATGATCCATTAATTATTAAAATTAGTACAATATACATTAAAATGATTAATTAAATACACATGTACATGTTAATACATATCGTCAAAAATTAATATAATTTAATAGAAAGTTTCTAATTAGTACTCGTATCAAGTGCATGATATATTTAAATTAAGACGCAGGCGTTCGACAAGACACTAAGATGATAAAAATTGACATGCTCTTGTTTTGCAGCCCAGCGTAAGCAGCAGGAGACAAGACAGAAAAAGATGGATGAGGAGCGCGAGAAGAGGTTAGAGCAAAGCACAAGGGCATACGAGAAGTGGCGAGAAAACTCTAAGAACAAACCTAAGCCTGCCACCCAAGGATTACTTCGTATGTAACATACAATATAGTAACATATAATAGTTAAATAACAAAATGATCGATGCAAATGCAAGCTCAAAGATGAATAAGATGATTCTTTATTATTACTTCTTCAATTATATGTAAACTGACATATCGCTTCCTTACTTTAAAAATTAAAAAAATTAAGTTTCTCAGAGAAGTTTTTCACAAGAGAAAACTATTTTTTAACTTAACAGAAAATTATTAATTAATCAAATAACATCTGCAAAAAGAATATATTCTCCCAGCAAATGAGAATGAATTAAAATGGATTACAATTTTTTTTAATGCATAGTTTAAATCCATGAAAATGGATTGAATGGATTGAAATAGATTGGATTTGAGCTGACACTAGTTTACATTCAAAAAGAAAATTCATATTTAAGGGTTACAAATTTTATTCCTAAGACATTTATAATAATTATATCTGAAATTAACTACTTTAAATTAGTATTAAAAAACGCTTTAGTGGGATTCGAACTGGGATCTCTGGATTATGAATCTTCTGCTACCTGCTACATTACTTCTTCAATTGGTAAATGTTATTTATTCTCTACTTCAATTACAACCAGCTAAATTAGTAACGAAATTATATAAATATAATAAAAATATCATCATTTAACAAATATAATAAAGTATAAATAATTTACATTGCTGTGAGACAACATTAGCTAAATGTCGGATAATCTAATCTCGTTTGACCGATGTGATCATGCGATGTGATTAGCTTAATATTCGGGCTGTGTTCGATTTGCAAGTGTTCACATCGATCATTTATTTTACTCCTAATCAAAGAGAAATAAAAGAACATAGCTCAATTATTTTTACGTTAACTTTTTTGAACTTAGTTGATTAACACGAAAAATTTACTACTTATAATTTTGAATAATTTAAGTAGCATTTATAGTTCATTTTAAAAGAAAAACTTTTTATTTAATTGGATTCAAAAATTGCATTTCCTATTTTGAATTGAGTAGTTCATTCACGATGCACAATGGCTGATATTATTTTTAGATTTAACTGGATTGAAAAACTGCATTTCCTACACAATTTTGAATTGAGTAGCATTAATAATGCACACAAAATACTATAATATTATTTTTAAATTGAAAGGCATGGAGATATGCAATTCTTGTAAATGAACAAAAATGCATTCAGAATTGAAAAAGCATAAACATTTGTTTTATGCAATTTTATAAATGAATAAACATATATTCAGGATTGAAAAGAATTTATTTTAACATTCATACATCTTTATTTTTAAAAATCTGAATCCATTTTAATCTATTTCAATTCGTTCTTGTTTGCTACGTAGTTGGTAATATAGACGGCTTTAGGATCCCCTTGTTGGGGATGTTGAATCAATGGTTGAACTTGATTGAGATCAATAGACCTTTTTTAATTCCAAATTCGGTAATGACATCTTTCATTCATTTCTTATACTTATCGTTGTGTCTCAAATACATTCATCTGTCCTTATCTAACATATTGCAACGCCATCTCTTAGAAGATCGAACACCTACTGCTAGACACAATTATTGCTTTATTTACCATCCCGAGTCTTCGCTCAGCATTCATATACACATCATTTATAGATTGATATAAATTTTCTTTTAAATAAATCTTTTTTTTTAAGCTTTTAATCTTAATCTCATAAACTCAATATTTGCACATGTAATGCGCTGATGAGCGCTGCACTATTTGATCACGAGTTATAAAACTTTTGTATTAAGGAAACATTTATATAAGTTGATAGTTCTACGAATTGAAAAAAATAGTTTTTAAATAAATTTTTAACTTTTTTTCCGATTTTGGTATAAAAATCTATTGCAGCATTCCCAAATTTTGCGTCTACTTTAATCCAGTAAAAGGATTTCATTCAATAAATTCGGATATTTATATCAATTTGCAAAATTCCGACAATTTGATCATTCCATCTCCTTAAATTGTTGATTTTTTTCTTATACAATGTTTTAAAAATAAGAATGCATATTCATGATACTATAATTTTTTATACTTTGTTGCAAAATTACAATCTTTTTCTCTGTAGGGAAATTATATTATAAACTTTTTTTTAAAAGGCACTTTCTTGGAATCCGGTCGGATACCCGAAAAATATCGAATATCCGACTCGAAGAAATTGTTCTCCCCCCCCCTGCTTAAGAGGCGCACGACTTCCATAATTGTACTGTTGCACATGGGTTTTCCACGCGAAGCAACTCTCACCCTCCCTCTCCCTCCTCCTCTGTTTAAGGGACGCATGACTTCCACAATTGTACTGTTGCACATGGGTTTTGATTTTCTATGCAAAGCGACTTTCACACCTCTCCTTTAAGGAGTGCATGACTTCCATAATTCTATTGTTGGACATGGATTTCAACGTTGTGCAATAATACAATGTCCTATGTTCTTTAAATAGGAAGGAGGAGAGAAAGGAGAAATGAGAGTCGCTTAGCGTGAAAAGTTGTGCGCTCCTTATACAATAATTAGCAACAACTTTGATTGTTAATAATTTTTTAACAAAGGACGACCGCGGGCTAAAACCTTTTGAAAATCACTTAGGGTCATGACTTTAACCACATATGTCAATGTCAAAGTCAAATTGGAGAATGTTCCCCTATACTAAATAATTACCAAAACTTCAAACTTTCACGATAGTAAAGGTAATAAAAAATTTTCTCAATTTTTTTGGACACATGACAGACTTATAAAGTGAGAAGAAAATTTGTTATTTTTTTCAGCTGATACTTATGTAAAAATGATCAAACTCACATAAACTCAAAATATATAGTAAGTTTTTGAAAGTAAAGTTTTCAATTTTTTAAAATCCTTTTTTAAATTTAAATTTTGTTCATTTTTTAATGAAGTTATGATATTCTTAATAGTAATACAGAAAAACGTTAATACAGAAAACTGTTGTTTTATTTGCATCAACCCAATAACTTATTTTGATTAAACAATAATTCAATTTCAAATATAATATGTTATTTGTTGATTATCAAAGTACAAGGAGAGGATATATTTTACAAATTTATTTTATCAATTGCAAATGTTTTATTAAAGAATATTTTTACTGAGAAATACATTTTAATATATGGTTTGCAAAAATTCATGCAAAGACTATAATATAGCACAGTAAGAAATCTATGTAATGTTTTTTCAATGTCTATTTAATGTATATAATGTTTAATGTATGTAATATATGTAATGTGTTTTCTTAATGTAGGTATTGTTTTATTTGGAATAAAAAATCTGTTTTATCAACATCGATCAAGTTCAGTCCGTTCCAGCATCCCCTTAACTCATTCATGATAACAACTAGAGCCTGTATTCCATATTCCTACCGATAATTATCAGTATTATTAACTAAGACAATTCAAAGACTTGTTCTTTTAAGCTTCTTGCACAGTTTATTTTTTTCTTTTTACTCTTCAATGTGAAGAGAAAAGAAAGAAAAAATGATGAACTGTGTAAGAATTTTAGCTAAAAAGAACAAATACCAATCTTATACCAATGGCAACAATAAAAAAAGGAAAAAAGCACTGCTCTTATTCATGTATATAGAATAGTATTTTAGAAGGCTATAGTATAATAACTCAAAAATCATGTTTTATGTCATTTTTGAAGTAATTAAGGAAGCGATATAATTAAAAAATATTTTGCAAAATATTTCACATCATACTACGCTAAAGATAACAATTACATAATTGTTATCTTACTGTGGTAATTACGTCTAAATGAGTGATATTCTAAATGAATGATATTCTCTGTTGTAATTATGTCTAAATGAATGAAATAGATTAATTTCGAATGAGTATAACACATAAAAAGGGGATGAAGAATGTCCTAGAACTAAAAATACGAAAAGAGGGTAATACTATATAAAATATTATATAAAATATAAGTAAAAACATAAAATAAAATTTTATACGTGGTTTCATTTTTCGGAAAAACAATTCTGAATTTTATTTTATTATCTTAAAAATTGTTGGTGCATAATTAACAATTTTTAAGATAATAAAATAAATTCTTATAAAGTAAATATTTTGTCTTATTATGTTTCTCTCTCCCCCCCCCCTTCCCAAAGTCCTTTTTAACATTAGTAATGTTTACAATCATAAATGCATTTTAAGTGCACACTTATCATATACCTGACAAATGTATAAAGTTGTTTTTTAAAAAACGAAACTTTGTACAAAAACATTTTATTTTACATTTTTATATATTTTTTTCATTTAATAATATATAATTTCATTTTTTAGAATTATCTCCTTTCTATTATTAACTGTTGTTATATTATTAAGTGTTGTTTCCTTGTAGTATACCCTCTATACGTATTTTTTAACAAAGAAAAATAAATCTTATACCGTGTAGCGAATTTGATTTCCTTTTGGATTGAACTTTCATTAAACGCTTTCGGAGCAATCAAAACTAATCTAGTCAGAATTATGTACTTTCTGCTTGCAAAAAATTCGATAGTGATAATTTTTGGATATGTTTTAAAGTTCGGTGTCTTAATACAATTCTTCTACTTCTTAATATAATTCCAAGTTTTCCAATTTGACAGGCCGCCACTTGCATTATCATCTTAGAAACTTACCATTGAAAACGTTTTTTTGCATTATTTCCTCACAATGAGTCCTACAATAAAAATAACTATAATTAATCTTGTAGAGGAAAGTGTTTCCTACAACTTTCGCCTAAAATTTTTTTTTTTGTAATTTTAATGGATAACGAACTGTAGCAGTGTAAAGTGGAACAGTTTAGTGAAATTTCAAAGAAATTAAATTATGTTTTAGCAACTTCTTTAGTTAATTGTATAATGACTGGTATCATACAGAAAAAATAGAATAAATAATTAGTAAATTATTAATTATTACTTACAATTAATTAATTACTGATTAATTACTATAAACTTATTTATATACCATTATAAGATAAAACTTATGGCGCGTTTTTTTAAATATGAAATCTCCAGCAAAAAGACCTAATCCACAACTACAATTTTTCAGCTTTTTTATTAATTATTTTTTTTAGTATTTTATTTTTAGTATTTATAATAATAATGTAATCTTCTTACGGGCTCTCCCAAATTCAACAACAATATCCAATAATAATCCAAAAAAATCAGGGCAAACGAGAGCGTTAATATGCAATCTTAAATCTTTATTCCAAAAAATAGACTTTATTTAAAAAAATAGTACGTTTCATTCACTTTGGAACAATTCTCAGTAATACAATTTCAAAATATCAACCTTTATGTATAAGAAAAAATCAGATTAATAGATTTAATGTTGTAATCTATTCGAAACATTAAAACATTATCTTATAATTATCTTATAAATATTTCGAAACCATTCTACAAGTTACAAATTAATATTGAAAACTAGTGACTCACCCCAAAAAGGAATTCATCTCGACATTGGATCAAAACCAATTAAAATTTATAATCACTAAAAAGTATCAAGTTTAAAAACGCGTGTTGATTACAGCTTGAACGAAATGACTAATACATTTGAATATGACTAATACATTTGATTGGTATCTATACTAAGCGGCTATCTATATAGTTTTTCAATCCGATGATTTTTGATAATGTTGTTGTTTCCTCTCTTAGAATATTTATTTCTTAATGTTCTACATTAGTTGACTCTGTTTTGACACTATGAACGTTATGTTTCTTTTAAGAAATTTAATTTAATTTTATCTGTTTTTGTAATTTCAACTTATTTAATTTATAATATTGTGCAGTTATGTTTCCAGTAGATAAATCTCTTTAAAATTTAGTTATTCTTCTTTTTTAGTAACTGTTCTTTTTAATGATTTAGCTCGCATTTAGCTAATCAATTAACTGACGATTACATATACTCCAGACATGGGAATCTGTTGAAACTTACTTGCTGCACTCGATTTCTACTACGTTACGAATATTACATTGTGAACAATTATTACTATGATTATGGAGACTATGGGGACTGCTGAAGATGGCTTGAATACAGTCGAAATGTTTAGTATTTTTGAAGAACTGAAAGAAATGAAGACTTTCAATGGCGAATTGCCATTGAGAGTGATGTTCATTATGAAAAGAATAAATATCAGTATAGACATCGATTATCCGAGACCATCGAAAAGAAAAACAAATTGCAGTTGTGGATTAAACACGCTGGGAATTTAAAAAACATGCCGTAAGCTTTATTTCATAATATAATGATGTGGAAATAAATATTATAAGTCCAAGCTCTGCACGCATGAAGCTGAGGGGGAACATAGCAGGAATCGAATTTTTGACCGATTTTGTCGCGTCCAAGCTTTGAACGTAAGGGAGCTGTGGGGAAGAACCGACGCAAACGAGGAGGAACTTCGCTTCATTCTGAGACTCTCAAAAAGCCGAGAGTCGGCAGGACGTGGAAACCTCTCTCGCTGTCAATGCTTCGCTGAGCCAACTCATGAATCGAATGCACTTGTTTAAAGGATCCAAATTGGATCAATGTGACACGAGGGCGCATTTTAACCAGATATGCCAGTACGTTTGTTTGTCCTGACTTTCAATCATGGAACTTAATTTAAGTGACCGAGAAGAGGAGCCAAGTGCAATCGCGAGAGAACTTAAAATGAATACGAGCAGAAGGTATATGCAAAAATTAATTAATACATCCGGATTTTAGTTAAATAACATAATTAATAAAAAAGCGAATGTTTATACATGTTTTTGTTTTTACAAAAATAATCGGCAACTTGTCACATTTGTAATTAATTTCAGCGTTTCTGATTGAACGCGGTGCGTGCTTGCGTGCGTGCATAAGTGCGCGAGTGTACGAACCTAGAGTAAATACATAGAAAAATGTGCGTGTGGGTACATTAGAAAGAGATGGATTTTTGTGAATAAAGAGTATAGAGAGATGGAACGGTTAAGAGAGTATTGCTAGAAACAAAGAGGACTAAAATATTATTTAATGATTAAAGAGGAGAGAGAGAGAGAGAGAGAGAGAGAGAGAGAGAGAGAGAGAGAATATGTGGCTTACTGGAAGTGATGAGTGGCACCCTGGATGTAGTTCTTGATGATGAAGTTCATGTCTGACTCGAAAGATGATGTGGCTCGGAAATGTTGGAAAATGCTGGACTTCGTACGTGAACACTGACTCGAAAGTTATAAAAACTGGATCGGAATGAGTCTGGAACGAAAAAGCCTGAGACTCGAGAATTTGCGAGACAATCAAAGAATAATGTTCGAGAAGTGCTCAGGAATGTCCAAGGAATGAATGCGAAGAATCCCAAGAGATCGCCGTTTGTATAGGAATATTTTTAAGAGAGGGAATTTCGAAAGTTGATTAGTCAAATTCAGATTGGTGGAACAGATTTTGACAATTAGTGATAGAACTCTTTTCTCGTTTTCGGATTGGTCAAAATTCAGAATATTTTTTGGGGAAGGAAAAGGTTGATCGGAATCTATAGTGTGGGAAAATATCATCATTAATTTTATGATCTTAAAATTTAGAGAAAATGTACATGCAGAGGATACGTTAAGAAAGCGCACGTGCAGCGTCGGCACGAAACCACTAAATACCACCCTTGAACATCGCGTGTCAATTTTATATTTTTAATAATTTTACGATCACGGACTCGTGAAAATCGTTCGAGACTTGACCATTAAAAAGGTCTTAATGTCGGTCTTACGCTCCCAAATGATATTTATTATTATTTTAGCCGCGGTATCCTTTTGGTTCCGTCGCTCGGACAAAAGCGTGCTTTTATTTCTGAAATTTTATAATATGCGTAACGTAAATTATAATATGTTAGCATACTAACATCGTTATAAGCGCATTCTGAATACGGGC
>Ga0157363_1006505_pt1 | contig 10990 bp, 10 predicted proteins | sample AttsexASBM1_FD_111477 | JGI IMG/M metagenome (GOLD analysis project Ga0157363, IMG submission 111477) | Fungus gardens microbial communities from leaf cutter ant in Ribeirão Preto, State of São Paulo, Brazil - Atta sexdens ASBM1 | ecosystem: Host-associated > Fungi > Mycelium > Unclassified ...
ATTTTGTTGTTGGAGCTTGTGAATAAGCTGCGGACAATGGAGTCGGTTGAGGTTCAAAAGTGACGGGTGATGCCAAATTTTTCTCGCCGTTGTAGGGAACTATAATAGGCTAGGTTTAGTATAGCATGGACCATTACCCAAGTGTATATAAGGTAGAATAGTTTGTACTAGGAACTCTATTGAGTTCTCTTGTGTTTACTCAATATAAGAGTAGTCTTTTATCCTAGCTCTTTGGACCTAAGTCCTAACACTCAATGGCTCTCCTTCTCCCACTGGTTGCTATTGCTGCTGCTAGATTGCAGTATTTGTTGTTATAAGGCTATAAGGGCTATGAATTGTTGTATGATTATGTTAAGAAGCTCCTGTGTGCTTGGAGCTAGAGTAGGTTGTTATTGTTGTTGTTGGACTATTGCCTGAGGTTGGGAGAAGGACATTCTTGGTTTGGTGGAAGTGGAGAAGATAGTGGTACTGCCACTCTCACTGTCATATTTGGAACTTGAGGAAATTTCTGAGATGTTAGAAGGCCCACTGCTGTTCCTCACAACATGTGTAACTACTGACTACCTATCAACAAACTACAAATTCTAAATGATGTTGACTTAAGGAAATCTTTCTATACTAAGCAGAGTTTTAAGAGTACTACTCAGTTCAACAATAAGTTCACCTAGGAAAGAGCCTAAGCTTGGTCTCTACCATTCACAGTCTATCTTGTCCTGGCAGATAAGAATCCCTTGAGCCTAGAGTCCAGCTGTGGATGTCTTCTTGACCAGTGGTTATCATAACTAGCAATTGAGGATATTTAGAGAGAGAAAGAAAGTGTGTGTCCTAAGCTGGATAGTCTTTAGAGGATATCAAGTTCTAGTGTTAGTAACCATGTCATTGAGTTGATGGACTGACTCAAGTGTTATGAGTGTGGAGGTTTTAAAGAGAACTTGATAGGGTTCTTGTTAGATTAGTAGGCTATTTATACTTTTCATACTTGGTCTGTATACTACCCTAATCTATTCCTATCTACTGAATATCCTAGAAGATTTCTTATACTCTTCTTATGTAATACTTCTAATTATATCTGTGCTAAAAATAGTGATGAAGTGAAAAAATAGAACTGCTAGCTGAAAATGGAAGAGAGTAAAAATAAAACAAGTTCTTTTAGTCTATATGTTATAATACAAATTCTGATATTGATAGTATAATGCTATTCTTACAAAAAGTCCTTGTCACCAAACTCTGATACCTTGTTGATAACCTTAGTATTAAAAATGAAATACTAATAATGACCCACTAATCCTTATTCATTAGAAAACCTAACTTTTCTATCTCTAAGTCTTTTTCTAAAATTACAACCAAGTAACTGATAAATAGTATAATACATAAGTTAAAGCCAAGATTGTTTAGAAGTCTATACCTTGTGTATATTAGATAAGCCCAAGTTCTTGATTCAAAACTCTACACTTTTCCCATAGACTTTTCCACAAGTGTGAATTATGCTTCAACAACTTCAGACATATAGATTAGATTTATTGTATGTTATAACCCTAAAACTCTGATTCATGATGTTTTTATAGCAGGTCATTTTCATCAAGATCTATACTATTTGCTTATTGTATATTAGACATGGTTTATATCTTATCCAAAACCTATAGTAAATCCTGGATAAGATCTAAAAATACAGAAAATAGATGTCAAATGATCTTTGGCTTCAGCTTGTATGCTGTGTTTCTATGAGTCACATTGGTCACATATTTCAGAAGTAGTAATTTAGGATTATTGAAAATAGTCAGACTACTGGAAAATAGTGAAGTATATCATTACCAACACCAGGAATAAGTGTTAGTTTCAGTCAATTTTTAGAATAAGGTCTTATAATATAACTACTGGCTTGTATACTGAGTACTTTATCTAAGATAGTTATCCTAGGAATGGAGGCTATAAGTGAGTTACTCTAGGTTTGGATTATCTTTAGATATTGGGGTGGAGATCTGTGGAGTTGTTGGAGAATCCAGCAAGAATGTCCAAAAAGTAATTGACTGAAATGGGAGGAGTTGATCTACACTAGAAGAGGTTGAAGATAGGTTAGTGAACATTATCCATGGGTTTTGACAGATGTAGCCAGATTGGAATGTGACATTGTAGTAGAGTTTGCACATGTTAAAAGTCCAAACACTATCTCTGTCTTACTATAGATCAAATACCAATGATTTCATAGAGTCTAACCAAAATACTTACTTCACTTATAGTAGAGAATACTCCAGTAGTTTTAGACTCTCTCTACTCAATTTTCCAAGTATTTTAAATGTTTCTTTGGTATATAAAACTGGTAGATATTCTGTAATCTCTAAATTGATAATTAACTATAACCTAACATCAAACAAGCTATCTCTTTGATCTCAAACTCCAAGTTCCCAATTCTGAAATTATGACTACCTTATAACAAATAGAAGCATGGCACATAATCTGAAGCCAAGGTCATTCTAAAGATTTGTACTTTATACTCTTTGATTAAAGTTCTATGCTTTCTTTGTGAACTCTATGCAAATTCCACAGAATTTTGCCCAATTTCTTTTTTAAAAAAAATCACCAATTTATTACATAGGGTGTGAGGGCAGACTGTGATAGCTACATTATAACTACATACAAAAACAAGCAGACTACATGAAGAAAGAAATAGAGAAAAGGAAAAAGGCAGAGAAGGAAGAAAGAAAACATGGAAAGGGAAACATAAGAAAGACAGAGAAAAAAGAGAAAAGAAACTGAATCCATATGAGATTGCTACTGACCAGCCTCAACTACTTGATTACATTATCAAATGCAAATGTGCTACTATTGAATTCTAAGAAGAGGATGAAGTGACTTAGAGAGTCTCTTTTTGGATTCCAATAATTGTTAAACCTTCAACACTTATGGAGAATGTGCCATCTTGTTTTGATAGGATAAGATCTACATGGACATTTGAACTCCTCTTTAGGGAAGAAGTGCAACCTGTATTCCCCTATGGGGGCATGGTTTATGATGGCTCTTGTTGCCCTCATGCATAACAAATTAGAGTGACCTATAAATTTGAGCCAAGGCTCCCTGTTGGAGTAGAAGAGTTCAATAGAAATGTCATCATGGTCAACAAGATCTAGGAATTGCCAACCCTTTAGATCTGAAGCCTGGAACATCATTTTCTAGTTGTGAATAATGTTATCACACACACTTTTTTTGCTAAAGTCCCATGATGATTTGCAAGGAAGCATCAGAATTTGGCAAAGCTGTTTGGTGTCACTGTCAATGGCTTTGAAAAGGGGCTAGTCACATTGGCTAGAACATTTCCAAAACTCAATCAAGTTGTTACTGTTTGTGGAGAAAATTTCCCTAAGTTCTTTAGAAATGGCAGCTGAGTAAACTTGGAGAAGGTGGATAGAAGAGTCAAATATTGATCTTGCTGCATGGATGGAGTCAGTGATGACAATGATTTTCAATATCCCTGGAAGATTAGTCATCTGGTTAATACCATATCTAATAGCAAAAAGCTCAGCTTCAGTTGATGTAATGTTGGCTGTGTGATAGATCATTTTGACAATAGATCTATCATGAACATGGATATGAGTAATGGACATAGCAACATTATTCTTGACTTTAGTGTCCAAGATAATGAGTGCATGCAAGAGGTTTAAAGATGATGAGATAACAATATTGTTGAGTTGGTTAGTGTAATCTTCAAAATTATAGTCCTTATGTTTGGTGTAAGGGTGAAAAGAGAAACAACTAGGAAAAATGTCAATTAAACAGAAACTAGGAGAAAATTCTACATTTAACAGATCAAAAGAAGAAAGAACTTTGTTGAATCTATTATCCATATCAATAATAGAATCCTTGATGTTTTCTCTTTGACAGTGAGTAAGAGAGTCAAGAGAGAGAGGATAATGATTGAGGTCCTCAAAGGATCTTAACTCTAGAAGTGATTTCAGAATGTGATTGTGAGGATGTGAATGTGCACGTAACTGAGCATGACCACTTAATTTGCAAAGGTGAAGATTGATAGGAATGAGACCAGCGATAGCCTCAATCTCAAAAGATGGGAAGGTATAGAACATGCCAAGAATCCAGATAGCAGCTCTACATTACATTTGGTTAAGGACTTTAAGTGGGTAAAATAAAGGGGCTTTGTTGTAAAACCATAGTTGATAACCATATAGGGCAATGGAGAGGATGCAACTTCTGTAAAGAAGTTATTTCTGAAGGGGAATGAGGCCTCTGGCAGAATTTCTGAGGACTTTCATACACTTGACCATTGAGATTGCTTTGTTAGCATAGAAGTTGATATGCTGGTGAAATGATAGTTTCCTATTGAAGATAAACCCGAGATGTTTCTAGGTATTCTTAGGCTCCAAGATAGGGCCGCCAATGTCCAATAAGTCGAGAGGGGGAGGGTTGAAGGCTTCCTGTGCTTTGGAGAAATGGAAGACTTCCGTCTTACCATGTTCAAGTATGAGACCAAATTTATCTAAAATGGAAGAAACAATATTATAGCTACAAAAAAGATTGGAGTTAGAGACAGTTAAGAATTCATTCTAAGCAATGAATAAACTATTATCAACAAAATAAAGAATAGAAACAGGAATTTTTAAATTTTTTAAATGTTTTTCATATCCTTGAAAAACAGGCAAAATATATAAGGCAGATAAGATGGGAGAGAGGGTAGAGCCTTGCCCCACACCAACATTAACATTGAAAAAAAGAAAAGAAAAATTGTTCCAATTGTACTATGTTTTTCTATCTACTAGATAATTAGAGAAAAATTGAGTGACTTTGGTATGACAACCAGCTTTTTCTAGGATGAGCAGAAGAAGCCAATGGTTTAAGGATGGAAAGAACTGGGTGATATCAAACATGAATGAAGTCATTGGATATAAGTCGGAATTGAAGACACTCTCCAATAACTTTCTTGATGAGTTTTCCTAGAGTATTGAAAAGAATAATCAGATGGAACACCTTAGAAGAGTTGTATGACTCCTTGTTCAGTTTGGGAATAACAATCATCATGAATGATTTGAAATGTGATAGCCACGAACCTAGCTCAAAACAAGCATTAGCAATATCTATAATATTACTAAGACATACTTCATTGTTAATGATGCACTTGAGATGACACCACATGAGTTTGTCAGGTCCAGGGCAGATGAGTTGTTGCATTTGGCAATAGCCTTTAAGAATTCTTCCCTTGAGAAAGAAGGCCACTCTTCTGGGGCTTTGTCAGGAATCTCTTGAAGAATCTCGATGTTAACTTGATAATCTTGTGCAAGATTGAATGTGGAATGGAGGGCATGCCAAAGATCATTGATATTAAGGCATAGGTAGTCGTTATACTTGATGGCTTCAACAGCTGGAAGGTTTCTTTTTCTGACCCAGTTCATAAGTTTCCATAGCTCTCTAGCCTTGTTTGATATATCTTGGATCTTCTAGTTGAAGAATGAACATTTGGTATATTTGACTGTTTTCTTGAATTGTTTCCAATCAGCCAAGCTTCTAGTTGACTTGAATTTCTCCAAGTCCCTGTTACAATTTAAGTCCTACCAGCTTTTAAAGTGTTTTGAGATGTTGATGGTTTTGGAATTCTTTTCCCAAGACCTTTCAACAACACTAACAAACAAATATATGGCATTTTCCAATGAATAGATGTCAGATATATTGAAGGTGTTGATGGATGAAATGTCTTTGATTAGGTCCTTAATAAACGACTTTTCTTTCTTGCTATCTTTGGGGATAGATTGTATACGATTGTCCATGTGTTGGTGTTCAATCAGAATGGTGACAGAGAGGGGGGCATGGTCTGATGATAATCTCCACTCTGGATGGATGGTATGGTTGTCTAGCTCAACTGTACTGTACTTGAGGAACATGAGATTGATGACCAAGTTTGAATTCTGGTCATTATCTGAGTATCTAGTTAGGACAGAGTTAGTCAGATATAATAGTCCTAGCAAGAGAGAGTCTGTAATGTCAAGAAGTAGGTCACTATAAGAAGAATGGAGAGGATACATCAGATTCCAAAAGCTGTCTCTAATGTTGAAATCATCTGCTATAGCAAGAACATTGGAAATATCAACCCCAGTATTCTTGAGATACTTTAAGGCTGAATGCAAAGAATCTGAATAGATATTAATCAGAAAGAAAATGCCATTGTTAATGAAGAGGGAGATAATTGAAATATTCCTATGAGAGAAAATATCTTTACAAAGAGAAAAGTGAAGAGAAGATAGTCTGATGTTTATATAGATGACTACCCTTGGGTAGTCATGAATGTTAGATGACTTGTTTGCAAATGTGAGCCAATTGGGGTGGTTAGGAACTCCAACTAGTTTTTCACTGTCTCTGCTTTTAGAGCTTGGAATGGAGTGAATGGTTGACCAGGAAGGTTCTTGAATAAACACTATGTCAAACTCAAACTGAGTCTCCAGAATTATGTTGATGATGAGATTGTTCTTCCACACATTCTGTATGAAAATCTTGATGTCTTTGATAATCATTGATTGTTACCGCTCATAGTTGAGTGAATCAACTAGAACCTAGACTCTCTGAGTTCTTGATATTTCTTTGTATGCTACTCTTTGTTGAACTAATGGTGCCAGAATGGACAGGTGTAGGAGTCAGCTTGATGATCACCCTTGTAGTTGATACATTTGAAGGAATGAGGGCAAAGCTTGCCCTGTTTGATCTCAAGGCATGGAGGATTGATCTTAAAGTTGGCCTTACAGTACCAGGTAAAGTGGTGATGGTGTTTGACTTTGTGAGGACCATTATATTTCAAGCATCTCACATCTTGAAGTCAACATGTGAAGGTGGTGTTATCCTACTTCCAACAATTCTTGCACTGTAGGACACCAGGGTTCATATTGGCCTCTTTGATAGTCGTGATGTAACTGCTGATGTTAAAGCATTGGTTGACAAGTTTTTTTGGCAGTCAAGCTATTCTGTGAATCCAAGATATCTATCCAGATGATAGCCATGTCTGATTTTGGGGAGACTTTGACAATGCAGGGCTTGGAGGTAATATTGATGTTGTCGAAAATGTAAGAGAATTTGATGAAAGATTCCATGATTTTGGAGTTGACAGGTATGTTTGTACCTTCTAAGATGTAAGGAATGTCAAGAATTTTTAGATAAGACTTCGATTATAGAAGTTGAGTATCTTGAATGTCGCTAGAGTTGATGTTGTTGCAATTCTTGATGTAGTTACTGATGATGCTAATTTCCGAGGGTGATGTGACTCTGTTAGAAGTAATGATGAAACTCCAATGATCTATACAGATAAAGTCAATAGAGAGGTCAGATTTAGTGCTTCTCAGAGCATGGTTGAAGTTTGTTATATGTTCACTAGAGTTCACCATGAACTTGTTAGCATTGTCTGTGCTCATGGAAATGATAATTTGTTTCTGAGAAGGGCCTTTAGTTGTCATATTGATTCTAGGTTGGGGTTTGTCTTTATTGTTGAAGATGGTTTTATTGATTTCTTTGATTTTTTTGTTCGATAATTCAGGGAAATTCTCCTTGATTTTGAGAATGTTGTTGATATTCTTGGATGATATTTGAGCATACAATAGTTTGCTGGATTCAGTCAACTTTTTACTTATGTCAGGAGCATTTTTGCCATGGAACTTAGACTTTGCCAAGACTTTCTTCAATGGCCTAGGGGGAAGTAGAGGTGGAGGAAGTTTAGAAAAATTAGCCAGTTTAATGGGAGAAGGGAAATTTGTCTTTTTTCTCTTGTTAGGAGAAGGAATTTTGGTAGTAAATTCATCTTTGATGAGCTCTCTGAACATTTTATTGTTAGTGTCTGTCTTAAGATAGTCCCAACCTCCCTTGAAGATAGCTACTACAAAGTCGAATACCAGCTGACCATGAAGTAGAAGAACATTGTTTGACTGGGAGTTCTGACCCTGGTTGTTAGTAATCCCTTCCAATGGTGCAGTGTATGAAAGTTTGAAGACTTCATCCTTAGTTTGGTTGGCCCAGTTGGAGTCTACACTCTGAGCTTTCATGTAAGTCAAATACTCAATGGAAGAGGCTTTGGAAAGCACAGATGACTCCCTTAATAAGTTCGTGCTGGATACAGTAACTTTGCCTCTAGGGATGTCTATTTAGATGTATACTCCAGAACTTAATGATATTTAAGATAGTTATTATCTTGGGAAATCTTATCTTATTCTCTTAAAATTAGGTGAATTATATAGTTGATACTTATAATGCAATACTCTTAGAATTTTCTAAAGATTTAAAGCTTTTTCTATACTTTTGTCAAGTTATTCTAAAGAAAACTATAAAGATAGACTCTTAGAAATATAATAGTACTCTTTTCTTAGGGTTAAGCTCCCCAAATTTTATAGAGATACTTGATTTTTATATAAACTTTAAAAAGAAAGTTTAAAGTATCTCTCTTTCTTTATTACTCTGATATATAAATATAGCTTAAAAACAAAAGAAGCTCTAAGATATCATTAAATGAATAATATAAGAGAGCTAGTTCTTTTATATAGTTGCTAAAATTTATAACTACTATAAATCAAACTCCAATTATATTTGTTTCTATATAAATTAATTAATTTTTGATTCTTTTATACTTTTTTCTTTACTATTTATTTATGTTAAGTACTGATATAATATTAGTTATATAATATAGAAAGAAGTAGAATATTGTATTACAAATATTATTATAAGAAAATCTACTTACCTACTCTACTTTCTCATACTTAGAGTTTATATACCTGTTGACTTATCCACTAGTTCTGACTAAATTTCATATACTGTAGGTATCTCTAAATTATGAGTTATATCTAGTATATAATAATAGTCTTTTTTTTTATACTTCTATGAATTCTCAAGATCTGACAAACTCTAGTAAAATTTATAATATTCTACTAGTCTCTGCATTATAGTCCAAATTCTGAATACTATTATCTTTTATAGTAGATTATTCATTTCAAACTTTATATACACTTTGTCTTTTATAATATATTTTGCCATGATCAAGATCCAAACACTATCTTTATGTTAATATAAATCAAACTAATTAGATATTGATAATATCTAATGTTACAAACTTTATTTACCTTGTATCTTTACAACTACTAAACTGATTTTTACAAACTAAGTTGTATTTAAAAGCTTCAAATAAGAGCTATTTGTATATATGTGGAATATTGAAAAGCAATAACAGATAACTTGTGTTGGAAAGTACTCATCAAACTATCTCTAGTGATATATTGTATATTATAGACTAAGAAACAATATCAGACTTTTCTATTTTTACCTTTTACTTTTTAACTAGTCATTTACTTTTTACTCATGTGTTATTTTTATCACATCTATATTTAGAAGAGTTACATAAGACCATCATAAGAAATAGAACCTTCTAGAAAGTTTTATAAATAGGGATAAGTTAGCTTAGTACACAGACCAAGTGTAGAAGTATAAGTAGCTAACTAATTCAATAAAAACCCTACCAAGTTCTCTTTAAACCCCCACACTCATGACTCTTAAGTTAGTCTATTGATATAATAGTGTAGTCACTAACAGTAAAACTCAAATAATCTTAGAGACTATTTAGTACAGAATACTCTCTTACTCTCTCCTCTCTCTCATTATTATTGATTACTGGTCATCATAACTACTAGTCAAGAAGAAACCCACAGCCAAACTCTAAGCTTAAAGGATGCTTGTTTGCCAGGACAAAGTAGACCATGGATAGTTAGAACCAAGCTCAGACCCCTTCCTAGGTGAACTTTTTGCTAAATTGAGTAGTGATTGTACATAATACTTTTATTATTAGCTCTATACTAGGAATTTCTTCAGACCTTATATATAGGAGAATGGCAGACATTCTTAAAACTCTATCTAGTGTAGAAAGACTTTCATAAGTCAACATCATTAGAATTTGTAGTTTTTTGATAGATAGTCAGTACTTATACATGTTGTGAGGGATAGCAGTAGGCCTTCTAACACTATAGAAATTCCTTCAAGTTCTGAATATGATAGCAACAGTAATAACAGCATGACCTTCTCTGCTTTATTAAAAATGTCTTTTTCTCAACTTCAGACACTAGCCCAACAACCACAACAATCCACACCAGCTTCCAACATCCAGAAGCTTTTCAATATCATTGTATGACAGTTCACAGTTCTCATGGCCCTGCAACAACAAATAGTGAAAATCTAGCAGTAGCAACAGCAACTAGTGGAAAGAGGAAGAGCTATTAAGGTAATGATACCAGCACCCTACAATGGGCAAAGAGGGAAGATATTGGCATTTATCAATACCTATAGATTGTACATCAGAATGAAAATAGAGGTAGAGACTAAGACTAACAAAATCTATTGGGTCTTAGAGTATATAAGAGAGAGATTAGTAGAGATATAGTAGAAGAACTTTATGAAGGACTTAGATCAAGAAGTAATGGTAGTGGAGACCACAGAGAAGTTATTTGATAGGATCAAGGAAGAGTTTGGGGATATTGACAAGAAATCAATAAAGATAGACCAGTTACAACTGCTAGAGTAAAAAGAGAGAACATATAATAAGTATGTGCAGATTTTCAAGAATATGGCCAAAGGGAGTAAATATGAGAGATAATCTCTTATTGAAGAGTTCAAACAAGAACTCAACATAGGAATCAGAAAGAGATTGGCTGAGGTAGAAAGCTTCCCAACTACTATCAAACAGTGGTATGAAAGATTGATACTGTTGGATAAAAACTGTAGGCAAAGTAAAGCAGAGAGGAAGCATTTCAGGAGGAGAAGAAATAAAGTAAAAATGTGACAATTACAGAGAAATATTCCCTCAAAAGGGCAGAATGACCTTGCCCAATAAGTGCAAGAGTCATTTTGGGATATGAGAAGGTCTTGGGATCCAAATGCTATGGATGTGGATAGGAAGAGATAGCAGTTGAGAAACTACTACAATTGTGGGAGGTTTGGCCAAATGGCCTATTAGTATAAAAGCCTAAGAAGAGTA
>Ga0157363_1006506_pt1 | contig 10989 bp, 6 predicted proteins | sample AttsexASBM1_FD_111477 | JGI IMG/M metagenome (GOLD analysis project Ga0157363, IMG submission 111477) | Fungus gardens microbial communities from leaf cutter ant in Ribeirão Preto, State of São Paulo, Brazil - Atta sexdens ASBM1 | ecosystem: Host-associated > Fungi > Mycelium > Unclassified ...
GCAAAAATAAATCTTTAAATCTATATTTAAATTTTGTTTTACAATACTTTATTTCTAAATTACAAAAAATATTTTTATATTATATATTATATTATATAGTCCGATGTTTCATCAAACTGCAGCACTTCAAAATAAGACAAAAAAATATTGCAAAAAATATTTAATACTATTTTTATATAATTTAGGAAAATGTAGAAAAAAATTCAAATATATATTTAAAGCCCTATTTTTGTACTTTAAAATGCATAATCAAAAACTTCTCTACGATTTTTTTTATCGTATTTAAGTATTTAACTTTTCGTAAAGTATGACAAAAATATTAATGTCAAAATATTTATAAGTGCTATTGTATATACATATACAAATGATATTAATTATTATTAAACCGACAATGCTTGCATCAAGAATCATCATTGTTCTAAAATGTTTTATTTAACAAAATATTTTTTAACAAAATATTCTAATACAATAATATAAATTTTTCCTTCTCCTTGCAAAAATTCTCTCTCTACGTAAATAAATCCTTTTAAAACTAAAATCTTTTTAATATTCGTATTCATAGTCAAGTTCTATATTTAAGGCTTCCTTAAATATATCTTCAGATGCTTTACAAATTATTTTATGAGCTACTAAACATCTAAAAATAGATTAAGGAGGCCTTAAATAGGCTTGACACAGTATAAGTAAAAACAGTAGTTTCATTCTATATCGATGCATTTGATCTTTATGTCCCACTCGGCCATGTTGAAAACCAATAAGAGCGAAAAATCTTAGGGAATAGGGAAACTGATTGGTGCACCGTGTTGAAAATTGTGCAGAACGGTCGCCACTATTTTTAACTGAGTGAAACTATTATTCTTATACTATGACTATAAACGGACATTTGTCTTAGTTTTAGAAAGATTTATTTACGTAGTCTGACACATTGCACGTCTCGAATTCGTTTTTCTTCTTTAAGGCATTAATTCCTCTTTTCCGTTTTTGTCTTCAGCAGGTTTTCGATAAGACAATCTATTGATATGTAGATAATCAAGAAGATAAAGGATCAAGATTCTTCTTATGTATGATACTTCTACTCGAAGCTTTGACTGTAGATGTCGCAGATCTGATGTTGATGTACATCAGTAGATGCTGCTTTTATTTGTTCTGGATCTCCTGCTATGCAACCACACGTTATCACATTGTCGTGATACCTCACGTGCGTCCTTAGAAAGTTTTTGTTGTTCAAGATCTTACCGCAGATAGTAGACGATAGCCTTTCGACTATTGTATAACTTGCTGTGCAAGCAACTTTTTTGTTATGAACTTCCTCTTACATGCATGCCAAAAAAAAACTATTGTAGATGCGACTCATATGCTGTCTTTTACACAACAGATACTGGCCATATAGGTCGCATATTGTTTATCGATTGCATGTATTGCACATGCTACGGAATCCTTTGGCAGGCATTACACACACATACATAACTCTAATACTCTCATAGCATCTATTTGTGTGTATAAGCAATATCGCAGGGAAATGATATTATGCATTTCTTCGATAATTCAAAAGAATTTTAATAACAAATTGATCTCAACTCAAGAGATGAAATTCAACTTCTTCGCAATGTCCGCGGAAATGAAGATAACTCCTTCTATGACTTTTCAAGCTATGATTTAAGAATAATAAAATGAATGTCATTGTAGATCCAAATTCTCTTGCTCAACTTCTTTTTTTTGACTATATTTCTTGAATGTTTTTTCACTATAACTTTCACTTTAAGCTTAGATAAAATAGAGAACGAATGTGGTTTTTTGACATGCTGGCTTTTTGTATATACAAACTTACTTTTAATTTGGATTTTTCTTCTCAGGAAATCGAAACTGCGACAGATTGTTCTTCGTTGAATTTTAAAGAATCCGTACCGATTATATTCCTAAAAGTTTCAGAAAAAGATTATTATTATTATCATTAAACTCTCAACATATCTGATTAATGCAAAGTATACTTACGCATATTGCCACTTTATGAAATGCTTCGTAAAATCTGAATCGTTTTCGAAAGTGGCATAGATATCCAATAAGCAAATTGTTAGCAAATTCTCGCTAGATTAACATCAAACTTGCAAACAAAATTGATAACAAATTCGGTGATTTGTGTTAACAAAACTTGCATTTTATTATTTGGTGTTTTTGTCGACAAAATTTGTAAATATTAAAAAATTTGTTTTCGACAGGCTTGGCTGACTGGGTAAAAGTTTAGTCAAGCATAGACTATTACAACAGGATCACAATATAATACTATTATTAATACTATTAATATTCTTTAACTAAATATATATGCTAACTAAATTTATTTTTATATAAATATAATTTACAATTAAAAATTATCAAAAATATTTCTTTAAAACAGAAATCTATGCTCCTGTGCACACGACTTACTACTAGTCTAATTTTGTTGAACACACTGGAAAAAATCTGTTTGCATTAATTGGAATTCTGTTTGAAAATGAACAAATCAGAATTTTCTGGTTGAATCTACTGTAACTCTACTCAAGATAACCAAAATTCTGATTGATATGATCAGAATTTTTCTGATTGATATGATCAGAATTTTTCTGGTCTATTTCTAACCAGAAATTTGTCTCAGTGCAGTTATATGTTAAAAGAAATAATTCTGCTATATGTCTTTCACATATGAAGTCAATCAATGTAAAATTATTCGAATTAATATTAATGTATCCTCTAAAGAACATGTATCGTGCAAAAATCGATAATAACTATTTAATTTTATGTAACATGAATGATATTTAATATATAGAGTTTATTTTAATCCATCCAGTAAAATATTTCAAAATTCTTAAGTTTAAGACAAAACTGTTTTAGACAAAAGTTTTGCTCAATTACTAGGGGGAAAGAAAATGGTAACCTTAGTTAACTTTGAGAAGATGTCTTTAAGGTCAAGTGAAGATTACTTGAAATTTTTTTAATAGAATTGTATTTTTTTACATTATATGATTTTTTTTAATTATTCTGCATATAAAACTATTAGAGATATCGAAAGATCAATGGTTTTCGAGTTATATTATAATATTTTATTCTATAGCATATATTGATATGAAGTATTAAATATCTTGTAAACTTCATTTTTAATAATTGTATCTTAATTCTTTTATGCATAAAATAATGATAAATCAATTGGTGTAAAAAAAATATAATTGCTTAATAAATAAAATTATGTAATTCCCAAGTAGCATAGCAGCGCTTGCAAAACACTAAAAAAGCGATTATATAAGCTTTTTTAACTCTTTTGTTAATGCTTTGTAAACGCTACAGGATTATATACTACAAAATATATATATATATATACTACAAAATATTTTTTTTAATTAAACTATGTGTTTTCTTTACATCAATTGATTCATTTCATTATTTTGTACATAAAAGTACTACACTTATCAAAAAATGAATAGTTTACAAGATGTTTAATATTTCATGTCAATATGTGCCAAAATAAAATATAAAATAATTTGAAAACTATTAACACATCTACGTTAATACTTTTCAATATATATTTACCTCAATACTTTTATATGCAGAGTAACTAAAGAAATCATATTATGTAAAAAAAACTATATAATTTCAGTTAAACAATTTTTTTAAATAACTCATTTGACTCTAAGGACATCTCAAGATCACCATCTCCTTTTCCTTTAGCAATTTTTATCTTAAACTTAAAAATTTTCCAAAGATAAATTAAGAGATATTCTATTGGATAGATTAAAATGGATCCTATATACAAATACTACTGTTACATTTAAACAGTTAATTCGTATTCTTATATAAAAATGAAAATATTATTTCTCTACATATAATAACACTAATTCTACGTATATAATAGAAAACTTTACACAATAGGTAAAATTTTGTTATACAGCATTATATTTAATTTTAACACAATATACTTTTCATTCAAAAAAATTATCATTTTACGAATTCTAAGAGAATTTTCTAAGATAAAAAATAAGAAAAAAAATATTAATAATGTGATATATAATAGTGTCTCGGTATATTTTACTTTTAATTATAACTGAAGATTCGAAAAGGAAATTTTTAAACTAGATTAAATAAAAAGATCTTTCAAATAAAATGATGTTTTATTTAAAAAATGTCTGACAATACAATGTCAAATTTATATAATATTCATTTCATTTAATATTATATAATTTTGTTATTGTTTTTAATTTATCTTCAAAAATATATTTCCTGATCGAACTGTCAGAGTAAATTGAACCCTTTAAAAGAATAAAATATTTATCTTAATGTGGCAAAACAAAAAAAAGACATTTCTTATTCATAAAAAAAGCACTTTCTAAAAATCATTATTGATTTAAAATCAATAATTACTAATTTTTCTGTTTAATTTTTAAATCTAATAACAGAATAAATAATTAAGTATGTGTTTATTATCTTATATTCTCTCCAATTGCAAAATTTTTTAATATCATGCACAGATTGCGAATCTAAATTTATATCAATGAATGAAATAATATATGAAATATTTATATAAAATATATTTCTAGCATAAAAGAGAAGAAAAGAAATAAGATTTTTAGTGTGCCGATTACATGTTCTTTTTACATTTACTTTCTATTTAAATTGATCTTCTATAAAATAATGTTACATTGAACAGAAAACTTATATAACTTTAATTTACCAATTGTACTTACATTACTTTATAATTAATTTGTATTATTGTAGCTATTATTGTACATTGCATTCTTTTTCTACTTACAAAATCAATATTTGCAACGATAAATATATTATATTATTAGTCTTATTTTCCTTTTACCAATAAAATAGCATTAAGAACTGCTCAAAAAAATTATGGCATAGAAAAATTTTGAGCAGATTGGCCAACTTTGCCCAAAATTGCTGACATTATCTGCATTACCGAACATGCATCACGGTTGCTAGATAGATTTTGCACATCGTGTTTCTGAGTGATGTAAACTTCAGTAATTCGTGCCTCCGCGTTGTTCGATTACTGCTTGCAATTGATTCCTCATATTAATGCAGGTCCTAATTTCTTTCTGCGTAATGTCATTCCAGATTTGTACTAGAGTTTGTGTCAAGTCTCTGAGATTGACAGGTTGTCTTGTCAAATTTCTTAACACGCAACATATCCGGTAATACAGATAATCGGCAGTTGATAGTATATGTAAAAAATGCGAGGGCTACTTTAAAGTGTTGTAACTTTGCAAAAAAAATCGCAGCAATTCGTATTTTTTTTAATTAAAGGGGAAAGTTCGAATTTTATGCCGCTGCAATGGTATTCCTCTAAAAAGTTTTATAAAGTCCGCACATTCCGTCAAACTTTGCAATTTTCAATATGACAAACACACTCTCATATTTTGAGTTACAGTGATAGAGGTGCATTAAATTTAAAATCTGGCCTAGCATCTTAAAGTAGAAATTTCAAGCATGAATTAAAAAAAAAAACATTATTTTTCCTACGATATAATTTTCCGATTTAATTTTAAAGTCAGTCAGTCAATGTTGGCCAATTTTTGCCCTAAATTTTTCTATGCCATAATTTTGTTTAGCAATATATATTGAATAATAAGCAAATAAAAATTATCGTCGAAATAATGTATAGCTATTTTTCTTCATTAATTTTAGTAAGTCCACAGATATAAACATTATGTGATGTTATATAACATTATATAATTCGAAATGTATTTACTGATTAAAGAAATGTACAGTTTTAATTTTACTGTAATAATAATCATCAAGATGCGAAAAGCCGACATAAATGATAAGATCACTTCTTCTATTCTTCTTAGAAAGATGTAATTTACAATTGCTAGCTACATATCTACATTTAAACTTATTTATTATATATATATTCAGTTATCCTAAACGATTATTCAAACTTTGGAAATAAAGAAATAATTATACATTACAATCATATTCTTATCGTCAATGGAATATTTTTATCAGTACATTCTTATTACAATGAGTAATTACTGGTCAAATTTTAAAATTGTAACTATTTTTTGACAAATAATGTTTATAATTCTATAACAACCTACATTATATGTAGATTTATTAGCGATAATTATAAAGAATTTCATAAATATCAAATTCATATCGATAAAATTGGATTTTTAAAGAAATAAAATTAAATAATTAGAAGAAATTTGAATAATCGACAACTTGTTTATTGATATTTTCTCTTTCTTTATTTTGAATTTTCAGAATCACGAGTTTTATTGACACTTAACTTCTTCATTTTCTATTGTTCATTGTTTATGTTTTTCTCTTTTGCTTTCACTTTTTACATTTGTCTAAAACGCAAAAACAATATGCCAAAAAAATAAATAATTAATAAAAAACAAAGGAAAGAATAAACAATATGAAAATTGAAAAGTCTAATTGTATTATTAAAATACATGTATAGTAATCAATGCATGATCCTGCGTGAAAACATAAGACATATAAATAAAAATTCCGCTTGTGATTGCCGCTTAAGCTTTTAATATTTCTGTACTAACAATAAGTACATGAAATTTGTCAATTCTTATTTTTATTCCGTAATAATCACATGCTTTTGCTGTTTTAGACACTAGTAAAAAAATATATACTTCAACATATATCCACATGACGAATTAAATGTTCAATACTTCTTCCTCATTGATCTCTTCTTCGTTCTCTGGCGCGTTCATTTCCTGTACATATCCATCAGTGAATTCTTTAACAAAATCTGCGATTGGCATCACGGGTAATGGCGGATGCTGGCCAGGATGAGTTTTTCTGTGGCAGATCAAGCCTGGCTTTTGCGTGAATGCTTTGCCACATATGTCACATACAAATGGACGCTTGCCGGTATGAATAAGCAGATGCTGGCGCAACTGGGATCTTCGTGCGAAGGGTTTGCTACAGATCATACAGGAATGCGGTTTGCATCCTGTATGTACCACCATGTGTCTCTTGAATGAATCTTTCTTTGTAAAAGTTTTACCACATTCCGCGCAGACTATCTTGTCGCGTTTTTCGTGCTGCGTCACCAAATGTTGATCCAGATTTTCTTGTGTTACCATACGTCTTTTACAGATGTGACACTCGTATTGAGGTTTGTAGTGTGCCCATTTTTGATGGACGTAAAGCGAACCGGAATTAAGGCACAGTTTACCACATACGTCGCACTTGACCGGCTTCTCTTTATGATGAAATCGTATATGATTCGTTAGATCCCCCTTGACCTTAAACTTTTTTGAGCAGAAACTGCACTGATGCTCGTACTTGTCCGTATGTTTCCTCGTAAAGTGAGACTGCAAGGAATGCTTCGATCTGCAAATAAAACCGCAAGCACTACAAGGAAATTTCGTGTTGGTAGACCGTCTTCGAGACTTCCAAGTTTCATGCTTCCTATCCAGATGAGCAGCAAACAAACTCTTCTTCTGAGTTTTAAAACCGCATACAGCGCATATATAAGCATCGTTCTCTATTATGCACATCTTCTTTTTATGACTCCATGCTACGTGTTTTCTAAAGGCTAAAATCGTATCAAATGTCTCCGAGCACAATTTGCACTTCATAGCCTCACTGGAATTCTTGGCAGGTGTTTTCATACGCGATGCTTTATTGCTAGGGGAGGGAGCAATGCTACGGAGGGGAGCAATGCTAGGTACATCTAGCATTGCTTCCTCAAGATATTCTATTTCTCCCTCATCATCATTTATATCCTCCATCTGATCTTCGATTGTTTTCCCATCTGTCTCTGTATTGGACGCAAGTTTCTCGATAGTTACCATACTACCCTCTACTTTCACCTGATATAAATCTCCAGCTGTTTTGCCATCCACAGCTTCACTGATGCCGTTTAGTATGATCGGTTTTATATCCAATTCCTCTATTTCCTCAACATTTTCGTTAAGAATACTCTCAACATTGTATGATTTCTCTTCCGTACAAACGTATTCCTCCTCCGAGTAATTCCGTTTTACATTATCTATACCAATATTCCCATTTTTTATTATTTCTACTTCCTCCTCTAATGATTCTACTTGATCTAGTATATCTTCGTCCGGTAAAGGCACATCGCCTTCAGGAACAAACGCATAATACGGTTTGCCATCAAATTCCAAAATTTGCCACGTCTTCATCACCAGCGATTCATTACCAAAGATGAAAATGCCACGAGAATTATACGCGCCTTGGTGTCTGAAACATCACGGAATGAAATAATTATTAGAACAATTATATGTGATTTTTATTTATACCGCAAAAAATTATAAGCTAGAAGTTATCATTTATTCTCTAATATAAATTTAATCAGAGATCACAGATCAACGAAGGTACTCACAAACGAGGAGCTAAAACTACCCTTCTTGTTGATCAGCATTACACTCCGTTGCAACCTACATTAGTTATGAAATTGTCATAAAATGGGAAAATTCGAAACAAAATATTAAAAAAAAATAAAGTATTGCACACAAGTACACATCTAGTATAATCAATACAATTTATTTTAACAATTTTAGAAATATCCAGTTAGAGTTAGCTTATTTCTAAATAATACATTATATTATACTACTAAAAACATTGATGAGAAATGAAAAATGGATCAAGTAATATTTAGAACATAAATAACAATAGAATACGAACTATAAATGTCTCGTAAACAATGTTGTTTATAATTGCAATTGACTTAAAATTCGCGTAATTATGATGCTTAAACTTTAAAAGCAAATTAAAAAAAAAATAAACATAAATTTATTACTTTTTTAAATTTTTGCATATTTTTGAATAATGAAATATTTGTATATTTATATATTTTTATAATATTCTTTTATTTACACATTTTTTTCGAAAAACTAAAAATTTCAAGGTAAAATTTTAAAACTTAGATTATCATAAAATAAAATGCATTAAATGAAAATATTAAACTCAATGTAAAAATATTAATAAATCAAAATAAGAATTAACAAGCTTCACACATATCTCGTAATATTAGAAATCATTCATAATAAGTTTTGTTTTATTATTATCTTATTGTAATGTCTTTGTGATTTCGCAAATTTCATTTTTACAATTAAAACTGATTTTTTAAAATTCCGTTTTTACCATAAGTTTTTATAATTTTTTATAAAAATGTAATTCATTTAAATTTTTCATCTGTATCAACGCTATCAATCATAATACATTACAAACAAATGCCTCGTAATTCGTTTTTTGTTTTATATTTCAGCGATTAACCAACAGTATGATTTTATTGTACGTAGATACATGTGATAATTATTTATTTATTTAAAATTATTTAAATTATTTATTTAATCATTTTAATCGTTACGAGAGAGAAAAACAAAAGATGAAAATCGCAAAGCACCGATGACGTTTTCAAGTTATGCGATTTTATTTCTTAATGAATTCCTTCAGTATATGGTCGATATGCATCACCGGTAAGGGCGGCAGATCGCCCGAATGAATTTTCCTGTGACAGATAAGACCGGCCTTTTGAGCAAACGTCTTGCCGCATACGTCGCACGCGTAGATACGCTCGCCGGTATGCAGAAGGAGGTGTTGGCTCAGGCTGCTGTGCCTGGCAAACGCTCTGCCGCAGACTGTGCAGCTGTACGGCTTGTCGCCCGTATGAATTCTCATGTGCTTCCTCAAATCGTAATTTTCGAAGAAGGTCTTGCCGCATTGCTCACACACCGACTTTTCCTTCCTCTCATGCTGCGTCAGCAAGTGCTGATCCAGATTTTGCTGTGTTACAAGCCGTCGATGGCACAACGGACATTCATATTTTGCCTTGTAATGCGCATGTTTCTGATGAGTATATAGACTGTGGCTATTTCGACAGGTCTTGCCGCAGACACCACACACCACCGGTGACTCCTGATGATTCAACCGGGTATGGGTGGTGAGGTCACCCTTAACTTTGAACCCCTTGCCACAATGCTCACACGAGTAAGCATAATGTTGAGTATGTTTACGGATGAAATGCGACCTCAGGCTCTCTTTGCGGGTGAACACCAAGCCGCAAACGACGCAGGTAAACTCGCGCTTATCACCGGCGAATCTGTCATTGTTTGCGATTCCGTCGTGTTTCTCGGCAAGATGCGCGATCATCGTGGATCTCTTATTGCAGCGAAAATCGCACGTTACGCATGGAAGAGGTGCTTGCTTTTGCGGCACCTCATCAGTGAATGTAGAATTTTCTTTCACGTCCGTTTCACATCCGCGCATAATCTCCGCCGTGTGCGTGAGTTCATGACGTTTCAGTAAGTACTTGCTCTTGAAGTATTTAAGACAGATATTGCAGACGAACGAATTGCATTTTTCTTCATAACCCTCCTGTGACTTCTTTTCTTGTTTACATGCAAAAGTCAATGTTTTTGCTCCAGTTTTATTCGTCTCCGCTTCGCTGGCAAAAATATCCGCTGTCGGTTTCCTACAACATTACAAAGATATATCTTTATTACGGTTCCACAGCTGGCAAGTATACAGATCTTGGACTACTTACATTCAAATCTAAATTTGCGAAGACACATTGGTACGAGCAGAATTAAATTTATTCTCACCCCTCTACTCGGGGTTTAAAAACAAAAAGTTTGTTGATGTGGAAAGCTTATAGGATAACAATGACGTTTTTTTTTATGTAACCAGACGCAATCACAGCTAAGGCTATTCTCGTCTTCTGATCTTTGAAGACAAAGGTAGCTGTGGTAACTTCTGATTGAATAACGAAAAAAATGATTAATCGCAATGGATCACAAAAAGATTGTAACACTTTTTAGATGAATTTCGGAATGCACTCTGCTCACTGGAGTTGCCCGCTTGGTTTTTATCATTCTTACTCATATGGATTTAATCAGTTTAATTGTTCTACGAACAAGGTTTCCGAAACCTATTGAAAAAAAGTGTTGCAACCTTTCTATGACTCACTGTACATAATATTAAACTATTAAATATATTAGCATAGTAACATAATTTTATAATATA
>Ga0157363_1006507_pt1 | contig 10988 bp, 7 predicted proteins | sample AttsexASBM1_FD_111477 | JGI IMG/M metagenome (GOLD analysis project Ga0157363, IMG submission 111477) | Fungus gardens microbial communities from leaf cutter ant in Ribeirão Preto, State of São Paulo, Brazil - Atta sexdens ASBM1 | ecosystem: Host-associated > Fungi > Mycelium > Unclassified ...
ATAGGAGCATATCAAGGCTTTTTTAAAAAACGAACAAATGTAATTAACTAATAAAATTCATCTTTTATTACATTCATATAATGCTATAAATTTTATTTTATTTATTTTATTTTATTATTTTATTATATTAATATTATACTATATTATTATATTATATTTTTATATTTATATTTTAAAAACTCATTTATTAAATGTGTTTTTATACAAAATATTCTGTGGATCAATTAAGAGCACGTTCCATTTACTCAGAAGATGATACGAAGGTGGTAGGGCATGTTATGCACGCATGCCTAATGATTAAAAACATTCTATATTGAAAAAAATATTTCAGATTCATTTTGTATAAAAACGCATTTAATAAATGCGTTTTTGATATAAATATAAAAATATATAACAATAAAATATAACAATATAGTATAATATTAATATAATAAAATAATAAAATAAAATAAATAAATAAAATAAAATAAAATAAATAAACAAAATAAAATTTATAGCATTATATGAATGTAATAAAAGACGAATTTTATTTATAGTTATATAGTTAACTACATTTGCTCGTTTTTTTTTTAAATCTTGACATTTTAATCTATAACTTTTATATTTATTAAAAACGCATTTATTTTGTATAAAAACACTTTTCAAATAATCGAGATAACACAAAATACCCGAAACTAAACGAGGCACATGTCCAACTCGTTCGAGTGGTCTCATGAATTGAGTTAGGTCTTGTCTTTTGTAATTAATGGTTCTGGTCCTCGTTGATGAGGTAAACTTGGCTAATCGTTTTCCAAACACCTCCAACCTTCCACAGGAGTCAAACCGTAGAGACGAAAAGAACTAGAATCAGAAAGAGCGTCAGTCTCTCCCTCCCCCCACTCGGCAAAAAACCCCACGCACCACCCACCAAGTCAAGCCGCGCCACTCCCGGCTGAGCCGCACTCGGATGCCGAAGAGAGAGGAAGGAGAAGAAAGCAGAAAGGGGAGCTCAGATCAATAGTTGCAGAGACTTGAAAAAGGAGAGAAGTTTGCAAATTTTAATCCGAGGGTCTATAAACATCAATAGGTAAAAATATCATTAGGAATATGAAGAAAAGTTTTCTTGATAAATTTGCCAAGGGGGGCGAATCTGCCGCGAGATAAGGGGCAATAATTTCCAGGACGCTCTTAGAGTCAGAAAAAATCACTGCCTTGGAGTAACCAGTGTCCTGAATTAAAATAAGCGATTGGAGGATCGCTCAGGCCTCTGCTGTAAACACGGTGGCCTCTGAGGGCAACCTGTATCGGAAACTGAATCCGAACTTCGGAGAGTAAGTTGCCGTCCCTGCGTATCCCTGCTGTTCCATTTTGGAGTCGTCTGTGTAGAAAGTGCTGAATCTGTCAATGGTTGAGTCTCAGAGATCAATGGAGTTGTCTAAGAATTTCTGTTTAATAGCACAGTTAGCGTTCTCCTTGTTGTCTGAAATAATTTGCTTATAATCCGATAGGAAAATAAAATCAGAGTAGGAAGTAGTTTCGAATGTAGAATGAAAAGTGGATTGAAAGGTGTTATTAAAAGCATGTTTATTAAGGATGTAATATTTGAAGGATAGCGATGAGAGAATGACTGAGAGAACTCTTGATCTTTCCTCGGGTGACAAGGAGCTAAGGCTGCGCATAACTGGGTTATTATTCCTAGACATAGATTTCAACACATATCTTTCGGACATAATAGCAAAGCGAAGTTTAAGCGAGAGTTCCTTGACTTCAAACAGAATGACGTTGATGGGTAACTGTCTGTAAGCCAGGGCGATTCTAATCGCCTTGTATTGAAGTCGTTCTAGCTGCAGGAGAAGCGATTTCTTATTCTGAAGAACAAAAATCTGGCAGCCATATTCGATGGATCCTCTAAAAACAGCTCTAGATGTTGAGTAAGATCTGGAGGTAGGAATTCTACCAGATCGCTGCCAAAGATGATAGGATCAGATTAATCAATGATTTTCCTTTCTTAATTTCCTTGTTTGAAGTGATTCTCCCTTGAACTTGCAATCCAAAATAACGCCCAGAAACTTTACGCTAAGGACTCATTAAATGATTATTGATAAAGATCTTGAAGGTAGAATTTTTTTTAAGAGAATGCTTTCTATTAGAAAATAAGATCCAATTGAATTTGGTTGGTGATAACTCTAGATCTTTATTCGAAAGGTACAAGTAAATCATATTAAGTGAAGATTAGAGGTTGGTAACAGCTTCTCCGATTTGTTTGAAGAAGAGTAGACTATAATGTCGTCCGCATATTGTAAAAAGTTAGTTCCAAGGTGTAGTTGAAGATCCATCTCGAGAATACTAATGTTGAAAAGTAGCGGGCTGAGCATCGAACGCCTTGAGGAATTTCCTTATGTACAGAGTAAGCCTCGCTGACTCTTCTCAACAAAGTGTACACTTCTATGAGTGATGTTTTCTATGAATTTGCGAACTCTTGAGATCTCCAATTTTCTGGGTCTCAGAGAGAATTGCTTCAAGGAACATGTTATCAAAAGCGCCAGTTATGTCCAAGAAAACTGCCGCGACGACTTCATTCGCCAGAAAACTTGTATGGATGTTGTTTGTGAGAATAACCAAGCTGTCTATGCACGATCTGTTAGGTCTAAAATCCATTTGTTCTTGTGGTAAGATCGTCTGCGATTCCACTAGCCATTACAGCCTTAAATAGACAATCTTCTCAAAGATTTTGAAGACATAGAAGTGAGATGGATAGAAGTGAGATGAGGCGGAAACCAAAATTATTCGCCTTCGGAATAAAGATGATGAGCGAGGTTTACTGAACTTATTCAACCGCTTTTTAGAGGAGGGAACTATAGCACCTTCCTCCAGGAAGGTGGTATAGTTCCCTCACTCATCATCTTCATTCATCAGTAAAAGTTCTTTGTATTTAGCCGGCAAAGCAAAAAGCATAGTATAGCTGTTTGATCTAGACCTGGAGAGGAATTTTTTCTAGATTGTGATAAAGCGAGATTGAACTCATTAATAGAAAAAGGCGAGTCTAGATCTTTGAAAACTGTTCCTTGATGTTGAATATCTTTTGCAATCATTGAGCTTTTGTCAGTATTCGTAGGGCAGAAAGGAGAACAGACCTTTTTTACCTTTGACCTTTTCAGATGACGATAGGCAGAAGGTTGTTCTGTCGTCATCTGAAATCACACTGGAAGGCTCTGATAGATTACGTCTTTTAAAGACTTTAACTAAACACCATATGTCACTGGTAGGAGTCTTACAGTTAAATGATTCCACGAATTTCTTCAATTGCCTCTTCTTAATCTTATATAAAGTTCTAGTGCACTGACGCTCTTGCTTTCTTGAATGAAAGGAAATTCTCGATAGCACTGCTGATATATTTTTGAGGCACTTCTACGACTTAAAATGGTCTTGGAGCTTTCTTCCGTCCAAGGAGGACTCTTCCTGTTGTTAAGAACCGGGACTGACCTGGGAAGTCGTTGCTTTTCGGGGAAGAGCAATCTCGTAAAGCTTCGTAAATGATCTGCAAAATATTCATATATCTCAGTAGAGTCCATAGGAACCTTGCTAAAAAATTCCTCGGAAGTAGATAGTAAATAATGGTGTAATTTATTAGCTTTGTCCGTGTCAAAGATTAATTTGTATAGAAAGACATGTCGTAGACAAGAGAAGCCGCCAATGTTATATTGATAGGGAAGTGATCACTGCCAAAGGTGTCCGATTCAGTAGTGATTTCATAGTAGCGCTAAATTAGCAGAAGTAATGGTGATGTCAATTACAGATTTGTTTGATCCCGGCGGGGTGAGTAGGATTATCATTCATAATGCAGACTCCGTTTACCTCTACCATGCCTAGAAGCGCCCTGCCGGGACGATCGGATTTGGAGCATCCCCAAGAGGTGTGATGTTAAAATCACTTGTTATGAGCGTGTTCTTGTACTTGTTAAGAATTTGTGAAAGTTTGTCGAACCACTCTTAAAGTGTGTGTTGATTCGGATGATGATAGATGTTAATAACTAAGTTAATAACTAGGTTAATTGCTCATCATTAAGATTGATTGATTGATTGCTAACTTATACTTCTACCGAAGAATGATGTAGATTCGAAAGATCCAAATGACTGAATATGATGTTGTTCCTTAACAGGATAAGGATTCCTTTCTGGCCAGAGCTCTCTGAGTTCTTTCTAATAACTTTAAAAGGCGTGGTTGAATAAAGCAGGATACCTTGCAAGCAGAAAACGTCAAACTGTCGGCTGATACGTTGTAATTGAGGAAGTTTGCCACGAATGCCGCAGAAATTCCAGGTAGGATTCTAATAGGTTGTGAATACTTATTGCGAGAGAAGGTGATTACTATATCTTGCTAGGTCAGCATTACTAAGAAAGGAGGAATGTAGATTACTTACAGAGTCAGTACTAGATTCGGAACAAAAACCAAGAGTGGATAGAATTTTGGAGATTTTTTAAAGCAGAGAAATAATGGAGGATATCATGCCAATAATGATGGGAATGTTAACCAGAGTTCACAGTTCTCGAGGAAGTTTATATTCTTCTGAATGATCATACCTATATTTGAAGTCGATTTCTCTGTTAGTGAATATGGAAGCCTTTTATCACTTGTTCCTTTGAGTGAATAATAAATAATGCTTCGCATCGTAGTGTCATTACGGCCATTGGGTGCAAGCAGGTGATCCTGAGAGTATCCTGATTTGTTTGTACGTTGAATTGAATGATCCAAAGATGATACAGGAAGAATTTTGCATTTCCCTGCAACAGATTCTATTTTACTGATGAGTGGTTTCTCTGAGAGGCGAAACAGTCGATTGACCGTGTCTCAGAGGAGACAACCTGCCTTGTTGACACAGCTTATAAGAAGGTTAGAAGAAAAGGAATCCTTTGAGTCGTCAAGATGTTGGAAATGATATATGAAACTAGTAGTGTCATAGAGGGGAGATGTAGTATGGAGAGAGTTGTAGGATTTTGGCACAAAAGAAGAAGCAGAAGTATGATTTTAGAGGTAAGGAAAGTTTTTAAAATCAAGAAGCGTGTTGTGAAAAGGCGGGGAGAGAGAAGCTGTTGGAAGCAACTATTTTTCTAGCTTCCACAAGACGAATATTTTCCTGCGTCAGGCCGAGGACAATCTTATGCTTAATAATGACAGGGCATATGTGCGAAGTTGCGAGATGATCTTCCTCGCAATTGATGCACTTGGCATGCGCCTGCTCAGTTGAGCAAAAATAATCTTCCTCTCTAGTGAGTCCACAGAAGAGGCATCTTGGTTTGGTGCTTTTACAGTCGCGACCGATATAGCCAATTCTATAATAAACGTAACAAATCCTGGCTTTTGGAATATATGCATCGATCTTGAATAAAGCATTAAATAAAATCACTTCCTTAGGGAGTGATTGTCCTGCGACAGACTGTTTTTATACAGACTGTTCGCGAGGATGCGTGGCTGTTGATTGTCATGCGTCTGTTTAAGTTTGTACGTCAAGTACTTTGATCGTTGAGATTAGATTTTCTCTGAAACAGCCCAGCGAGATAGACTGATCAATGCCCTTGATAATTCCGATGCGGAGAACTTTAAAGGATGGAACCAAAGGCCCGAAAGCCGTTCTTATCAAAGACAGAATTAGAGATCAAACGATTAGCCGCGTCTGCAGTCTTAGCTTCTATTATGACTTTACCAGTGCCAAACCTCTTTATGAGAAGAATATCATTCTTGATAGACACAGAAACAACGCGAGAAAGTACAGAAAAATGCACCGGCGTAGACTTGTTCAAGTATACATATATACTTGGGATACATATAGACAAAGAGGGAAATGTCATTTTAAGAATATTTATTAATCGAGACATTCCTCGTTTTAGCGAGCGCCGACGCTCAAGTGGAATTCAGATGCGTTCTTCGAAAAATTATTCTTAGAATGAGGTGGATCAATGGCCAAGACCTTCGATTTCATCTCCTTGTTACCTCAACATTATGACTTTTTCATCATCAGTGTCCATAGGAAGCGGCGAATTGATAGGTGTGTCGTCAAAGACGACAGAGATTGGTAGGGGGGAAAACAGAGACACCATCGTCGCCATTACTGCCGGCGACTTCCGCCATCAAATTAGTGAGCTCATATTTGTGAGTTCGGTTCATATTTTTGTTCGAAGAGGCGCCCGCCAAATGCGCATCGGAATTGGATGATGATGAAAAAGAAGGAGAAGAGAACTCGATTCCATTGAGGGAGAGAGAGCCATTACGCGATATTATACACCTAACGGCAGCTTCTATTTCCCCCTTCCCGATGCTGAGGGTCCCCGATATGGGACCGAGAATATGATTTACGGAAAGACACGATAGAGAAGAGCACAAAAATGAACACAGACTCGTGCCAGCTCAACTAATAGGCCAAATTAGAGCGAAAAAGCGCTATACAAACGACTTACGCAAGAAAAGCCTCGTAAAATACCGCAGTGAACGAACCCACGTGTGCATTCAATGCGCCATCTCGTGGAACTCGGATTAGATTAGGTGACATGCTCACTTGTTCTAAATCCCTTCGTGTCACTGAAGAACATTAGAGCATATGAATGCAACTGTTCCAATCGTTATCTTACCTGTGATCCAAGTGCTCTCTGTTAATTTGGAGCATGCGACGCGAACCAACCTCTTGTAACGACAAGTAAAAATACGAAATCACTAAATTTATCGATGTAGGGAAAAATGTGAAAATGTAAAATGAAACATAGATTACACACTTAAAAATCATTTCATCCTTGTTATTTGTCAATGTTAAACAAATACAAACAATGCTCATGAGCGTTGTCAACATGAATCGAACCATGGCCATAAAGTTCAATTTATTTTTAATTTTTTTTCAATTCTAGAATTGAAAACAGGTATTGATTCTCTAACTTTTATCATGATAAAAATGTGAGCCATCTCACATCGCGTGATTCCCTAATTTTCATCATGGTGCAATTATGAGCAATCTCAGGGAAGTTCGTTCGGCAAGAAATTTCTTCTCTGTTGAATGGTAAGATCCGAGAAAGAAAGACTGAGAAATAGAGCGAGAGAGGAACCACAATCGACTGAACTGACTGAATTAACAGTTTTAAGGTTAAATATATAATTTTGTACAGTCCAAAGACAAAAATCAAATCAAATAGCAATATACATGATAGGAATTTTGTTGGATGAAGAGGATGAAGAGATCTTTGAACCATATATGAGAATTACATGAAGAATATTTAGAGATTCGTATTCATTTTCAACAGGATTGACTTTGTAAATAATGGCAGAAAAGCGTTTAGGACCAGTCCCACAATTCACGGTTTACTTTTAATCGGAGTTCGATTTATTCGTCATCTGTTTTCAATTCTAGAATTAGAAAAAAATTAGGAATAAATTGAACTTTGGCCGTGATCTGATTCATACTGACACGCTCATGGGCATCGCTTGTCTTCGTTTAATATTTGACAAACAATAAGGATGAAATAACTTTTGAAGATATTCTTTCTTTGGTTGAACCATAACTAATACAACAAACAACGAATTTTCAAGAGCCAGTTTCCGTTTAGAAACTCGATTATCATTAACAATTTGATCAATTTGTCTCTAGAATCTTTTATCTTTACAATGTCGAGCAAAATTATGATATGTCACGCAAAGAGTCGCGCGTCAAATAAAGCCGATTCTACATTAATTGCAAGTTGATCGCTAGTTTGTTGCGACAATATGAAATGTTGATTTCAAAATACAAGCTTACAACTAATACAGAACTGGCTTAATAAAATAAAGCGGGATGTTTTGATTGGTTGACTCGGACGGACAATGCGATGCCTGAGGCGTTCAGTGGAAATGTAGCCTAAAGCGGGGAGCACAGACTCTTACATAACGCATAACACATGAGACATAAGAAATCCAATCAATCAAAGTTCTTTATTTCTTGGAAAGAAAGGAAACAAAAGACTTTGATTGGTACATTTTCTTATGCATTAACCCGGATTCTCATGTGGGCAATAGCGCTTTGACACAGAGCGCTAATTTGTGAAAAGTCGATTGTGAGAGTAAAATTTACTCCCATCATTCGTTTTTCACCAATCAGCATTCGGTGTTAGAGCTCTGTTGTCCATATGAGGATGCGAGTTTATGTATCTGTACTCCCCACTTAGAGCCAAACGTGTGCATAAAGAAAATCATCCAATCGTATTTTATGTTTGTCTTTATGACAGAAATATGATTGGATAATTTTCTTTATGCATGATTATGCGGCTATACAAATTTTTGTGGAATGGCTGCCCTTAAGGCCTCAGCACAGAATTTTGCATAACGCATAATGCATAGTGCATAGAGGAAATGAACCAATCGAAATTGTTCTTTTCTGCGGAATGGGAGGAAAGGGAAGATTCTGATTAGTTGATTCGCTTATGCACTATGCGTTATATGTTATGCAAAAGTCTCTGTGCAGCGAGCCACTTTAAAGACTTCATAAAGCATCATTTCCATAGCAAGGAGATTTCCGTTGTGATAAACGTCGAAGAATAAACTGGAAATTGGAGTTTGGAGTAACCAGGAATACCTAGAGTGAGTTTCGCAAGGCCAATGGCATGGTTCGCGTGAGTTTTCGCGTAATGTATGTACGATTACGAGACCTGTTAAGATTACGACAGCTCGACGGGTGATACAAAAACACGTGTCTCCTCTTAGGTGAATTTTAAGCGTCTATACTGTCGGTATAGAGAGTTGAGTCGGTACAGTCGGTAGTTCCGATTTTTAGTCGTCAAGAGTCACATCAGGTTGATCGCGAGCGCGAGCGCGAGCGCGCGCGCACGCGATACACGCGAGCAAGTTCGATCGCGGTGCCGGGATTTATCAGGATTCGCGGAGGAGCGAGTGCTGTTGAGTTTGTCGCGTTTACAATTAGTATAGTTGTGCATTGCATTCGCGACCCGGCGCGGCGCGAGTCAAAGGGAAAGCGGGTTTCGAAGCGGCGTGGCGCGGTGAGGCGCGGGGCGGCCATTTTATATATTAGTATGACGTAGAGGCTGGGTGTAGCTTAGCGTTCTTATTCTCAGTTGTGCGCGAGGAAAAAACTAACGGAAAACTATCGGTGTCTGGTAAGTGTCCGAATGTTTGATGATCGCGAACGCTCAGCTGCGAGTGACGTCAAGTTGCCACTGTCGCCGCAGCGATCGCTTTCCCGTGGATAGTCGTCGCGTCGTGCTCGCCGTTTAGCTGTGTAACTGTGACGCGTGTAACGCGTGGAGGCCGTCGAGGGTAAAAGCGGAATAGTTTCGGCGAGAGGGGAAAGTGTACCAACGAACGAACGAACGAACGAACGAACGAACGAACGAACGAACGAGCGAGCGAGCGAGCAAACGATCGAACGACAAACAAACTGACAGACGGACGGACGGACAGACGAGAGGACGAGGGAGCGAAAAGTGAAAGTGCGTCCGTAACAGCGCCAAGCAGCGCTGAGCGCGTGCGAACATGAGCGAAGAAAGTAATCCACGTACGCTGTACGTGGGCAACCTGGACACCTCGGTATCCGAGGACCTTTTGTGTGCGCTCTTTTCGCAAATCGGCGCCGTGAAGGGATGCAAGATAATCCGCGAGCCCGGCAACGATCCGTATGCCTTCGTCGAATTTACGAACCACCAGTGCGCGGCCACGGCGCTGGCCGCCATGAACAAGCGCTCCTTCCTCGACAAGGAGATGAAGGTTAACTGGGCGACCAGTCCAGGCAATCAGCCGAAACTCGACACCAGCAACCACCATCACATCTTCGTCGGCGATCTCTCGCCGGAGATCGAGACGCAGACGCTCAAGGAGGCGTTCGCGCCCTTTGGCGAGATCAGCAACTGCAGGATCGTCCGCGACCCGCAGACGCTCAAGAGCAAGGGCTACGCGTTCGTGTCGTTTGTGAAAAAATCCGAAGCCGAAGCGGCGATCAACGCGATGAACGGTCAGTGGCTGGGTTCGCGCAGCATCAGAACCAACTGGTCCACTAGGAAACCGCCGCCACCGAGGTCCGAGAGGCCGCGGCATTCCAACAATAGTAAACCCAACTACGAGGAGGTATCTTCTTTCTTTTTTCTTCTTCTTCCTCTTAAATGAACTTAAACGACCTCGCCTAGCAGCGTTACAATCTTACTCTCTATGTCACTCTTCTCTTCAATCACCCTCGATGATTGAAAAAGCAACAGAAGCCTAATTCAATCTTAATTTTAGTCCCTTTTCTTCTCAACAGGTATATAACCAAAGTAGTCCGACCAATTGTACCGTATATTGTGGAGGTTTTACGAACGGTATCACGGATGAGCTGATAAAGAAAACTTTTTCTCCTTTTGGTACCATTCAAGACATAAGAGTATTCAAAGACAAGGGATATGCCTTTATCAAGTTTACAACTAAGGAAGCTGCGACACATGCCATTGAATCGACGCATAATACAGAAATCAACGGCAGCATCGTTAAATGTTTTTGGGGTAAAGAAAATGGTGATCCAAATAGTGTGGGTCCTAATGCGAATCATCAAGCTCAACAGGTAATTGTTTACATTCTTTCTCTCTCTCTCTCTCAATCTATGCAAATTATTTCACTTTGTATTGGCTAATAATTTATACATGTTTTACATCATTTGTCATGTGTATACAAATATATAAAATGAGACTCGAAAGAATTCATCAGTGAAAAATGTAAAAAAGCCCATCAGAGCTTAGCTGTTCGGATACACAAAAAATTCTTTATTTTCATGTGAATGTAATAAAATGAATAAAATATATTTCGACCCTCCAATTCGGGTCTTTGTCAATATAAAATATAAATCAAAATTACAAATACACAAATTCCAAGTTGATGATTCCCGACAATTTAGTTCGTTCTTCTTTATCCAAATTATCCAAATGTCAAATTAGTTATGTAATGAATAACCTAATATTTATAAAAATATTAATTTGTGCAATAATAAAGTATAAAAACTTACGCGCGCGCGCGCG
>Ga0157363_1006508_pt1 | contig 10988 bp, 16 predicted proteins | sample AttsexASBM1_FD_111477 | JGI IMG/M metagenome (GOLD analysis project Ga0157363, IMG submission 111477) | Fungus gardens microbial communities from leaf cutter ant in Ribeirão Preto, State of São Paulo, Brazil - Atta sexdens ASBM1 | ecosystem: Host-associated > Fungi > Mycelium > Unclassified ...
AGAGTTTATTAGTAGATTTTTATTTATATTTATAAGAAAACATAATTTATTGGAAAATGTATTTTAATGTGAAAACTTTACTTAAAATTATATTATATTGGGTTGTCTGGAAAGTTCGTGCCGCAAAAGATTTAAATTTAATAAATGAAATTAAAAATTTAAATCTTCTGCGTTTCAATTTTCCTTCAAAATCGGCACGAACTTTCTGGACAACCCAATGAAAACATTTTTTACAAATTTATGATGACGATAAATATGTATTTACATTTACATTTGCGGTGCAGGAATGATATTTTATTATCTTCATACCGCCGCGTGTATCTTATTATATATATTGTACACATGAGACAAGCATCCACAAATATTTTGAAAAACACTCACTCCTAAGACATATACCTATTTACACTTATTATAAATAACACAAAATAATAGTGTGGTGTCAAGAGATCGATTACGATAATTTATGATACTCAAAATTAAAGTTAAAAAGTTGCTTTTTTATTTTGTTTAAAAATAAAATTAATTAAACAATAAAAACAATAGAGTTATGAGCTGAACTAGATATAAAAAATATCTCCGTTTTTCAAAAAATAATTTGAGTTAACTATGTAGAAGAGATCACAAACATTTTTCTGGACTATTTTTAAAGACTTAATAATGAGTTTTCTTTTCTTTCTGGACTTTTTAATTTTTATCACTAATTATTTCACTGTTTGGTGGTCTGTGTAATATCTATTACAAGCATTCACTTGAGTTTATCATATTTTAAATTTTAACCATTTACAATGCGCAACTCGAATTATATGATAGACAACCTGAATAGACTACCTCCATTTTAGAATGATCATTTAAAGAATGATAAGGATTGATTACAATATATTATTTTTATTATCTACATTGTTTAATTTTGTAACTGGCATTATTGAAATTTTGTAAATTATTTAACATTAAGAATGATCTGATAAAGGTTAAAACGTCTGTTTGAAATTGTATCTATTGTTTATGTTAATTTTTATTAAACATCTAGCTCGGCTCGTAGTCCTACTGCTTTTATTGCTTAAGTTATTGAACTATTCTGTTATTAAATTCAAAACTAGTTATTTTTAGTGATAAACTTTAATTTTTTATTATTCTGTATAGATTATAAATACACACATCACAATAATTAGAAAAACAGGCAGCCTTCATCAAATGGATGGAGAAGTACCTGAAGAGAAAAGTCAAAGATATGAAACAAGTATTAATGGTCACGTGGAACAACCGTCTGGTACTGGTGTGGATCGTGAAATGAGGGAATTGCAGGAAGCTATACGATTGATACAACATAATTCTCATCAAGCATTAAGATTATTTACAGTGAAAAATGCTATAGAAAAGCAAGTAACAGATCATTATCTATTTTATATGATTCTTGCCTTACTTATATTTTATATCTTCATATATTATTCATATATTATTGCAGTGCAAGTTGCGGTCTTATTGCACCTAAAATGGATAAGTTAGCTGTAGGTTTTAGTACAGCCGAAATACGTTTATGGGCTATAGGCGATACAGTCTTGGTCAAGAAAAATGATAAGCAAACGTATGTTTCGTCTACTTGTGATATATCACCATTTTATAAATTCAATGAGCAAGAAAGCACAGTGTGAGTTACATCTTTTCCTTAATTTGAGTATAATATCTTATTAAACAATTACATAATTTTACGATAACAGAAGAAGCGAAGCAGGAGCCATAATATTAAGAGGACATACGGATGTAGTACACGATTTAAGATTTATTCCAGAAATAGATATTCTTCTTTCTGTATCGAGCGATAAAGATATGAGAGCATGGAAACTCAATAATTATTCATGTACAGCAATATATAGGTAAGCAATGCTATTTCTTCAGCAAATCCTTTTCTCTCTCTTGCAGGCTAAAAATTCATGAAAAATTAAGTATCAAAAATATTTGCAATCCATTTCATATAATAAATTTTTAATAGAATCAAATGAAGACAAACTTGTATGTTTTAAAGTAAATCTTTTTTAAATTAAGATCCCTGTATTGATTTTATGAATATTATTGAATATTTTTATCTGCAAATTTATAACTTTTTCTAAAATAGATTGAATAGAAGAATCAATTGTATAAAATATTGTATATATAAAATATTGAATATTTTTATCTGCAAATTTATAACTTTTTCTAAAATAGGATTGAATAGAAGAATCAATTGTATAAAATATTGTATATAGGGTGGTCCACTTAAATTAATCATCTTTCATTTATTTTTGATGATATAAAAAAATGTTTCAAATGAAAGTGGGACGGTTTCGAGGGAGACGTATTTTGATCACGTTGTTTTTTTTCTAGATAGAGATATCAACAAGATATAAAGATCACTTCTACTTTTTTAAATGGAATTATGTGATTTTTTTTTAAATAATATGATTCTTTTAATTATTCTGCATAAGGTACAGATATTAAAAAAATCAATAGTTTATGAGATATTTCACATTTTATTCTGATACATTTTGACATGGAACATAAAATATCATGAACTATAAATTTTTTGGCCCTAATATTTTTATGTTAGAATAATAAGATGAATCAATTGGCGTGCAAAAAATACACAGTTGATGTTAAAAAATTATATAATTTACAATATGCAACTACGTATTTTTTTAAATAGCACCTGTGTTTTCTCCACACCAATTTATCTTATTATTCTGTGCATAAAAGTACAGTTGCCAAAAAATTGATAATTAACGAATATTTTATATTTTATGTCAAAATATGTCAAAATAAAATGTGAAATATCTCTAAAATGTGAAATAAACTATTAGTTTTTTGATGTCTCTATCTTTTATATGCAGAATAATTAGAAGAATCATATTATAAAAAAAAATCAAACAATTCCGTTAAAAAAAGTGGAGATTCTTCTGTCTCTTTTTGGAATCTCCATCTAAAAAAAAAATAACGTGAAAAATGTGCCTCTCTCGAAACCATTCCATTTTCATTTGAAATATTTTTTTATATCAAAAATAAGCGAAGTAAGATGTTTGATTTAAGTGGACCATCCTGTATATACATTTCTAATAATGCTTTTTCTCATTGTAGCGGTCATAGTTATCCTATATGGTGCATGGATACTAGTGTGTTTAATTTATATATCGGCACAGGCTCACATGACAGAACTGCAAAATTATGGTCATTGGATAGAACATTTCCCTTGAGAATATTTGCAGGTCATTTTTTAGATGTCAATGTACGTCTTTTAACTATTACAACTTATGTTTATTTTAGGATAGTATAATGATATGATTTAATTTCATCTTCTATTTCAGTGCATAAAATTTCATCCAAACGCAAGATACTTAGCGACTGGTTCCGCTGATAAAACTGTAAGATTATGGTCAAAAGATGATGGGAATCTATTGCGAGTATATGTTGGAGCGCAATCGACTATTTACACTTTAGCTTTTAGTCCAGATGGCAAATATCTGGCTGCTGCAGGTAATTATAAAAAAGATATAAGATAAATTATCAAAATTACATCTAATGAATTATTCTTTAAAACTTAACTTTAAAACTGTTATTCAGGTGACGATAAGTCCATATATATATGGGATTTAGCAACTAATGGTTTACTGACTGAACTGAAAGGTCATAAAGATACAATCATGAATGTAGATTGGAGTTTAGATAACCAATATATCGCCAGTGCAAGCTTAGACGGAATCGTACGATTGTGGCCTACTCAAGATTTCATCAAAACATTGAATGGGTATATGCTTAAATCTTTTTCTGTTCTTAAACTTAGATTTGTTTATATTACATATTGTTTACTCTTTTCAGAGGATCGTCAAGTGCTATGTTGCAATCAGAAACGCCACAAATTTATTCAACGTATTGCTCAAGCATTCTCTCATTGAATTATTACAAAAAAAGTAATTCGTTAATTTGTATCGGTACTAAGTAATTTTTTTATTATTTATTATCGTGCTAGTCGAATTTAAAACTTACTTTAAAATTAAATTCTTTTTTTTACCTGATGCGGTATATCGTAATATTTTTTCAGCAAACTGAATACTGCCTTCAATTAAAGTTAAATTGATTTATACATTATATGATCTAAGATTTGATAATACCATCCATGTGATAAGTTTTTACAGTATTTATAAGAAATGCATCACCTTTTCAATGTGTGACAATTGAATCTTACTATACTCATTGATTATATTTTATTTTTCATTTTTAACGTTTTTATTATTAAAGGCATGTTAACGGTTTATTTATATTAATTAAATCTGAACGATATTTTTTTTTATTTTAATTATTTTTATTTTAATCATTCATTTTTCATTTTAGTTTTCAAATGCTGCTTATATTGCACGAGATTAAATCTGTTGCCATAATATCTTATCATTAAATTTTTCACAATGTAATGAAAAAGGAGGACATTAAAAAGAGTCCGATTTTTGTCCATATTTTTTTATAGATTTTTTTATAGATTTTGGCTTAAATAGAATAACGTTAATAAAAAATTCAGGATCGATAGGGAACACCCTGAAAATGCAGCATGAACTTGACATATTTAGACAAATTTCAATATTCTTGCTTACTTTTCAATTCTCCAAATGCAACAAATAATAAAAAAAAAATTTTAATAATTTTATCATATTCAGGAGATCGAAATCTATAAAAGCATTATTTCTTTTACTTACATCTTTTTGAGCAAAAATCTATCCTTTTTAGGGATTAGAATAGGTCCAATTTCTATTCAAAAGAATAAAGTAAAAGAAATGTTTTTGTAAATTTTGACCTCTTGAATATGATAAAATTATTAAAAAGTTCGTGGCACTTAGTGAACACTGAAAAGTAAGCAAGAATATCGAAATTTGTTTAAATATATTATGTTCAAATTTCAGGATGTTCCCTATCGATCCCGAACTTTTTATTAACATTATTGTATTCAGGAAATCGAAATCTATAAAAAAACACTATTTTTTTACTTACCACTCTTGTCCACTCTTGTGGACAAAAATCTCTTTTAATATCCTCCTTTTAAGTATTTAATTGAATGAGAAAGGAAATATAAATTAGTAATAATTCAATGAGAGAAAATTATCAGGCATTTTTTTTTATGTCTGTGTAACTATGTAATATAAGTTTCCTGTGGGAATATTGTCTAAGAAGGGCTTATGAGAATTTTTTGTCTTGTTATAAAGACTTTTTATAAGTTGTGAATAATGTTAAAAAGTAGCAAAAGAATACAAAATTTTTATAAAAATCAATGCGTATATTATTATATAATTCGCATTACATTTTACATTTGAAAAATATACTCTTCTCAATTCTTTTTCTTCTTTTTCTTTCCGGCTTTCTTATTACGAACATTAGATGACTCTTCCTTAATTTCTAAATTCCGTTTCAACGTTTTCTTAGTAGAATTTTCTTCGGTGTCACTTATATTTAATGGAGGAACACTAAAATTTGGAATCTGTAATCACATAAAAAATTATTAGACTCGTTAAAAATGTATGAATTCTTGTTTATTCTCGCACACATGCCTCTTTCTCCTTACCTCTGGTTTTACAAGTTTAAAAAATAATTTTTCATGTTGTACATTAGAACTGTCCAAACTCATTTGTATAACAACAGGATCAAATGCTCGAAATACAACATCCCCGCAAGTTTGGGATTGATCCTCTGAATTATATACGAACGTAACAGACGGTGAAGCAGAATTATTTAGATACAAAATGCCTTCCAAACCATACTTCGGTATAAGCACTTGCAAAGCATTTTTGCGTACAAAAAGAATATATCCTTCCTCATCCTGAATCTTGTTACGGAAGAATATCTATGAAACAGAAAATTTTGTTAATTTTGTTAAAAATAAATATTTCATATCTAAGGATAAAAAAACTGTCAAAAAGAAACTTTATAATAAATCGAACTAACGTGTGTGTGAAGTGCAACTGATGCTCGGCCAGCATATTGCGCCATTCGATTCCGATAATTCAGATTATGGCATAACAAGTGATTCTTCTTCTTATCCAATAATTCTGGATAAGTTGCATCAGCACCTATACATACAGCTAACAGTCGATGCACAATTATATCTGCATATCTGTAAGATATATTTAAAAAACCGTGAATTTAATAATTATGTCCCTTAATGGCTTTTAAATTACTTGCCTTCGAATAGGAGATGTAAAATGCGTGTAAATTGGACACGCCAATCCATAATGCTTAAATTCTTCCGGTTGATGCATTCCACTGATAAAATATACCGCTTGCAACATACACCGCGTAGCTAATATTTTTAACATTGTGTTGAAATAGGGATTTGATTCCTTTTGTGTTTCTTCCAATGATCGAGAAAATTCCTTACCGGTACTTGTATTAATAATAAAACCCTTTAAAATTAATTTAAAAAAATATATATATGTATATATTTTATAATACTATTAAATAATAACATAATTATAAAAAATATATATGTATATCTTTTATAACACTTAAATAAATACATAACATAATTGATAACACTGTATAGTAATATATTAGATTTAATCTTCAAAATAAAAATCGAAAGAAATCATTACTTTCTACAGTTTTAAAATTTTTAAATATTAATTATCTAACTAAATTTGGAATTATATAAAGTTCTATATTAAATAGTAATACCTGATTTTTAGCAGCTTTAATCAACGGTTCAAAATTACTTTGTGGTGGTTCAGGGTGTCTCCTCAACATAGCGCATTCTGGAAATTCTGCTAATATTTTTTCAGCAACACTAATGTTTGCAAGTAGCATAAATTCCTCTACCATAGAATTAGTGTCTCGCAATTTTTTTGCTTCTACATCAATGGGATCATGCGTTTCGCTATCTACTTGGAAACGTATCTCCGGTGATGCTAAAGTTAAAGCACTGCAAATAAATTATTTTATTAAATTTAACATAAAAAATTTACTTATTGTGAAAAATAAACCGATATAACTTGGAATAATTTAATATAGATATTATATCTGAATTATGAACAATCATACCCATTTTCTAAACGTTTCTTTTTTAATTTCTTTGCCAATTGATTTAATCCTCTTAATGACTTCGCGATAGCATCTTGCTGAGTAGCATCATCAATTTTCAATTGAGCTTCTTCATATGTCATTGCTTGACGCGAACAAATTATAGATTTGCAGAATCTCGTATTAATTATATTTGCGTCAGAATCAATTTCCCATATACAGGAAAATGCAAATCGTTCTTCCTTACCCCGCAAAGAACAGAGATTCGAACTAAGTAATTCTAAAATAAAAAAATGTTATATTATATAATTTATGACTATCTATTTAAAATAAAGTGCTGCTATCTCACCTGGAACCATGTCGATTCGTTTATCAACGAGGTATACAGTAGTAGCGCGTAACGCTGCTTCTTTGTCCAGTGCAGTCCCAGGCCTTATAAAGTGAGATACATCTGCGATATGCACACCAACATCGAAATTTCCGTTTGATAAACTTCTACAATGTAACGCATCGTCAATGTCAGTACAGCCTGGTGGATCCACAGAACAGATGTCTAAATATCGAAGATCTTCCCTTTGCGCAACATCCTAAAAAATTATATATTACTGAGTTACATTTATCTAATTATTTATACTCGTATTATGAATTATCTTTTATGTAATTAATAATCGAGATAATTAGTTAATAACATTAGTTATTAACTAGTTTAATATACATACCGCTTCCGTAATGATCCATGGCAGTTTTGGAAGAAAGCTAAGAACAGCATCAGAGAAACGGCTGTGTGGAACATCGTGTTCTAAAAGTAATACTTCATTCTCCGTCTCTTTATCCCCTATATTACCAAGTGCTCGTACAAAGTGACCAAGCGGGTATCTCGAATTTCGTGGCCATGAATCTAATGCGACAATAATTCTCTGCTTACTCAGTATCTCGGCCTGTCTAGTTTCAATTCTTATTTTTGGAATTTTTCTCTCAGCCGGCACAAACAAGTGCCTTACATTCTATGACAATAGATAAAAATAATACAGAATAGATAAAAAGATTATTATAATGTCATAACATAAAAGATTTTTACCGTTTTAATTGCACTTGGTTGCAGTATTCCACAATATTGCCTCCATTTTCTCCTGATAATACCGACAATTTTGCCCGTTGGTATTTTCTCTTGCATTTTTGATGAACTCTGTTTGCGGAGTGCTTTCTCTTCATCTTCTGCATTGTCGCCAGCATCTGTATTTTCTTCATCTTCCAAAACAATTTCACTAGGTGATGACCACTTATCATCTGGCAGCATTTCAACTGCAACTATATCACCATCGACTGCTCTGTTGAGATGAGCTCGTCCTTGCACAAATATCTAAGACAATAAAAATAAAACAATAGAAAGAATGATACTTGTAAACAATTGCTACATATACATTATCAAATTTAATGAAAAATTGATTATAATGCTTAATATATGAGAAAGTTTCGAAAGTCTTAATATAACAAAAATATAATTTTGAAGTTTTAGTTTATATTATGTTATATTTATGTGATACTCAAAATGGCATTTTTAAAAGATTTAAAAAGAATTATGATGTGTGTCTTGAGCGGTTTGATTATTCATTATCACTTTCTAAATAGGCATTCAATAATTCTCTTTTTAAGATTGAAAATATTGATGCTTTTATTGATTGATGTATTTAAATATTCATAATTATGTATCTTACAGGTTTTTCTCTGCCTTCGACATTTACATTTCCTTCAAGAAAATTTTCTCTTGATGCCAAAAATGTTCCTTGCAACAATTTTCCAGACGATATGCCATTGTGCACTTCCGTGGGTGATAGATGGCAGGGAAATAATTCTGGGCCTTGAATATCCGAAGAATAAGAACGTTTAGATAATTTATCCAGCAGAAAACTTGCATTTTCCAACGACGCAATATAATCTTCCACTGTGAAAAAGATGCATTATTCTAAATATCACATTTGTATAAAAATAATATAATTTAATAGAAGAAAATCAAATATTATATATCTTACTCGATACAACAAATAGTCCCTCTTCAGCTGCACGTGTTTTATTTTCTACATCGTCTGTTAACAAAACAATATTTATATTGTTATCATCAGAATTCAAATGGGTATTGTACCATTTAACTGCAACTCGTATTGCTCTGTCATTACGATCATTTGTCTTTTCACCTGGTTCTCTTTCAATATAAGTTTCCCTGAAAGTATGTAACATTTTATAAAATAGTTATTATACAATACAATATAAAATCTAAATATATCTACTTAAATATATTTAGATTTATATATCCAAACTTAATATATCAAAAATATATTATAAACAAAATTTCAAGAGCAAAATATAAATCAAATACATATCAAATACATAATCTTTCTCCTCTGTGTAAATTATTATATATATATATATATATATATATATATATATATATATATATATATATATATACACATACCGATGATGTTCATTGATGAATAAAAAAAATTTTCTTGTTGCATTCCCTATAATATGCTTTAATTTTTTATATACAGTCGCACTTTTATGCCGAATTTCTTCCAATACTGTTTGCAAGATGATCACATTGGTAATAATATTTTCCTCCAGTATGTCTATCTATAATTAGAAATCAAATCAGATAATCTAGTAGAAAATTCATATAAAATGATATGCCATATTATAATGTATTTGATATAACTACTTACTTGATCCAGAATTATATTTGTATCAAGTACAAGAAAATATGGACTTGGAATTAAGGAAGACTTAGTACCAGCATCTTCCATATCCAATACCATATCCCGAGGCCTCGCTTTGCACTTCATACATGTTTTAGAGCCACAGTAAATATCATCTCTGAGATAGTGTTCTCTGACAGTCTGATACAAATGAAAAATCACCATTTTCATTAAGTTTTTGAATAAAATGATATATGTGAAAAATATGATATATGTGAGTTTATAATTATTCTGAGCAAATTTAATTATATTTAGAATTAAAATATACTCAAAAAATTTCTTAAAAAATTTTCAAAAGGATAAATTAACACCTCTACATACCTTAAATATATTCCCTCCCTTTGTTTTTCTGAAAAAAACCTTTGTCGTTAACATGTCTGCACACGTTCATTTAAACGCTGTTAACACAGCGCGAATTTTTCTTTTTAATAGTTTCTTGATAATTAATTCTTCTCAAAGCTATTGAGATGAGATTCAAGTTATAAAAAAGCTGATTATTCAAGTTATAAGCTGATAACAGGGTTAGGATGCATGTGATGATAGAAGATCATCAAGTACTTGTGACGGCCGAAAGATGTCACTCTATCATTAAATGCGCTTGGCGTGCTTTGAATTTAAATAATTAGATGGCACTAGATGATTAATTGACTGCTGAACTGACTGATGTTCACTGCTTGTCCATCATGGTTCAGCAGTCCAGAGATTGTATTCTTAAAAAAATATGGAGCCGTATAAAAATACTGTAGTATATGCAAAGTTGGAAAGTTACTCATAAATTAAAGCTTTTTAAGTTATCTTGTATGTGTTTGTTAAAGAAAATAAGTATAAAAAATAATACAAAATTTGATCAAACTATAAAATATCAGTGTAAAAAATAAAATACGCAAACTTATTGTACTCAAAATTTCTACAATAAAAATTATAAGTAACTTTCTTAATTCTCAATAATATACATTACACATTTGATAATTCTTTTTTAGTATTTTCGTATGCTTTTTTTAAATTGTGGGATAAGAAATTTCAGAATATTTCAGAATTTACTTGATGAAAAATTCTGAGAGAAGATTTTTCGAATATTTCTGAAAAATGTTCTAATTCGTATAAAAATTATAAGAAAAATTTTCAGAGAAGGCCCGCAGTTCGTCTCAAATTTATCTTCATGCTTTCGAATGTAGGTTTATTTTCTGTGGTTGAATTAGTGTACACTTTTAG